>DSTMR04002__coassemble_924_pt1 | contig 27528 bp, 22 predicted proteins | sample DSTMR04002__metabat2_high_PE_025 | metagenome-assembled genome bin DSTMR04002
GTAAAGGTCCAGCTCCGACAGAGGGGGGGGGTGAATTCCGAAAAGAGAAGAGCCCAGCTCCGACAGGGGGGGGCTCCGACAGGAAAAGAACCGAACTCCAACAGGGAGGGGGCTCTGAAAAGAGATGAGCCGAACTCCGACAGGGGGGGGGAACTCCGACAGGAAAAGAACCGAACTCCGACACAATGGCCTCCGATCCGCAGGATTATCGGAAAAAGTCCGGTATGGTAGTCGTCCGCAGCGGGAATGTCGAGTGCGAAACTCAAAAATTTGTTGCAACAATGAACAAAGATGCAATCATCAAGCTCGTAAACGAGCAGATGTGGCCCAAGACGGACGCCGATGTGCCGTCGTTCAAGGCCGGAGACACGATCACCGTATCGTACCGAATCATCGAGGGTAACAAGGAGCGCATACAGAGCTTCCGCGGTGTGGTGATCCAGATCAAGGGGTCGGGCAAGACCAAGATGTTCACCATCCGCAAGGTCTCCAACGGCGTAGGCGTCGAGCGTATCTTCCCGCTCTACTCGCCCCACATCGACAAGATCGAGGTCAACAAGATCGGTGTCGTGCGTCGCGCCCGCATCTACTACCTCCGCGATCTGACCGGCAAGAAGGCCCGCATCAAGGAGAAGCGTATGGTCAGCGCCGAAAAGAAGTAGGCTGCGACCCGTCGCAGAAAAAGGATGTCCCGTTTTCCGGGGCATCTTTTTTTTTGTCGGATGAGCAAGTTGTGCCGGACGGTGCGGCGCAAAGATGACAAATAGGAAACGTGCTTCCGGTCAGAAAAAAAGGGGGCGGAGCCCCTCTGTGGCCCCGCCCCCGCGTTTCGGAAACCGATCCGGAAAATTAATCCACCGGAATATCCTTGTTCACGTTCTTCGAACCGATCAGCGCGTAGTACAGCAGGTAAATCAGGCAGATGACGATCACCCAATAGCTCGTCAGGTAACCCATGCCGGCATTCGTATAGTCGACAATGGCGTTTTGGAGCAGCGGGAGAATACCGCCGCCGCAAACCAGTGCCATGAAGATGCCGGCAGCCTTCTCCGTGTACTTGCCGAGACCCTCGACGGCCAGGTTGAAGATGCCGCCCCACATCACCGACGTGCAGAGACCCACGAACACAAGCAGGGCCGCATTGATCGGAACATTCACCAGTCCGAATCCGCCCGTTCCGTTGAACACCGGAAGATTCACCAATACCGAGGGCGAAAGAACGATCGCTCCCAGCGTGAGCAGAAGACCCACGCCCGACACCACGATCAGCATGCCGCGGGCCGAAACCTTGCTCCCGATCACCGCTCCCAGCAGTCGGCCGACCAACATCAGGAACCAATAGGTGGCTGCTACGGAGCCCGCTACGGCCTCAACATTGACACCGCTGCCCAGTACGTTCAGTTCCGGATTCTGCAACCATTTCTGCAAAACGTTCGGAATGCCGACCTCAATACCGACATAAATGAAGATCGCCACGGAGCCCAGCACGAAGTGGCGGAACGACAACGGCCCGTATTTCGAAGCCGATGCGGCGTCCTTCGAAACCTCCGGCTTGTTCTCCGGAATCTTCGTCAGGCTCAACACGATGAACGCAAAGGCAAAAATGGCCAGCGCCGCATACATCAACGGGAAAACATTGCTGATCTGCGCATTCTTGATCCCCTCCGGAATCAGAAGACCCGTCAGGATGATCACCGCCGTACCGCACAGCGAGTTGAAGGATCCGCCGGTCTGGATCAACTGGTTGCCCTTCTTGCCGCCGCCGCCGAGCTTGTTCAGCATCGGGTTCACGACCGTGTTCAGCATACACATCGAGAAACCTGCGATGAACGCACCCAGCAGGTAAACACCGAAACTCTCAACCGTGCCCGACAGGGTCTGGATACCGACGCCGACGAATCCGACGCCCACAGCGATCAGCGCCGTCTTCTTGTATCCGTAACGTTGGAGCATGTTGCCGGCGGGATAGCCCATGATCGCATACGCGATGAAGTTGGCAAACACGCCCAGTGTCCCCATCCAGTTCGGAACGTTGAACTGATACTTCAAGATGTCACCCATCGGCGATGCCAGGTTCGTCACGAACGAAATCATTCCGAAAAGGAAGATCATCACGACAATCGGCAGTACAAAATTCTGTTTTTTTGTCTCCATGAAATATAAAAATTAGGTTAATATGTTTCAGGTTCGGATTTCGGGTTCAACTCATCGGTCGCGTTCGGCAATATAGGCGCAAAGGTTCACCAACGCGGACCGGTACTCCGAATCCGCGTAGTCCGCAAGCATCTCCGTCGCCCGGCGGATATAGCCCTGCATCACCGTCCCCGCGGCCGAAAGACCCCCATCCGACTCCACCGCCGAACGGATCCGCTCCACAGCCGCGGCATCCTCATGGCAGCGCGACAGATCCGCCAACAACGCGGCCTGACGCGCTTCGTCCGAACGTTCCAGAACACTCAACAGCGGAAGCGTGATCTTTCCCTCGCGGAGGTCGTTGCACGCCGGTTTCCCCGTCTGGGCCGTCGGCGTGTAGTCCAGAATGTCGTCCTGGATCTGGAACGCCATCCCCACCGCTTCGCCGAAACGCCGCATCGACGAAACCTTGTCGCGCGTCGCACCGACGGCCAGAGCCCCCGCCGAAGCGCTTACCCCCAGCAGGCACGCCGTCTTCTTGTAGATGATGTCCAGATACGAGCGCATCGTCATCGTCCGGTTCGCCGCACACTCGTCCTGCAAAACCTCGCCTTCGCACAGCGCAGACATCGACCCGCAGATATGCGTCACCAGATCGAACTGCCCGCTTTGAAGACCGATGCTCATGTTCCGCGCCAGGATGTAGTCCCCGAGAATCACCGCCTTGTGCGACTGCCACCGCGCATTGACCGAAGCCCGCCCGCGACGCGTATCGGACTCGTCGATCACGTCGTCGTGGATCAGCGACGCCACGTGGATCATCTCCACGAGCATCGCTGCCAGGCACGCCCGGCGTCCCGTCGCCGCACCCTTGACCGGCGCATTCAGCGCGGCTGACAACATCACAAGCATCGGACGAATCCCCTTGCCGCGCGACGAAAGGGCATAGCGCAACATCTCCGACAACAACTCTCCCTCGGCCGTAAACTGACGATCGACGAACTCATCGAACGCCGCAAGCTCCGCCATGATGGGCCTGCGTATATCTTCGAGCGTAATCATATTGGCAAAGATAGTCATTTTTCCCTATCGAAATACGGACTCTCGCGCTTTTTTCGTACCTTTGGCAGTCGATAAAGTCTCGGTGAAATGGATTTTAGCAAAGAAAACCTGTCGAAGACATTCCCCCTGGCGGCGGCCATCGTCATCTTCTTCGTGGCCGCGGCCCTCTATTTCATACCCCAGTTCCGCGGCGAGGTGCTCCCCCAGCACGACGTCATCCAGTACGAGGGAATGACCAGGGACATCAACGACATGAGAGATCGGACCGGCGAAGACCCCCAGTGGACCGGTGGCATGTTCGGCGGCATGCCCGCCTATCTGATCAACGTCGAATACCCCGCACAGCTCGTCAAAAACTACGTCGGGAAGGTCGTCCGGTGGCTCGACACCCCCGCCGCATTCCTCTTCTTCGCCATGACCGCCTTCTGGATCATGCTCCTGATCGGCGGCGTCAACCCCTGGGTCGGCATCATCCCGGCCCTCGCATACGGATTCTCGACCTACTTCCTGCTGATCATCGCCGCCGGACACGTCACCAAGATGTGGGCGCTGGTCTATGCTCCGCTGATGATGGGCGGGGCCTGGATGACGCTCCGGAAGGACGTCCGGATCGGAGCCGCCGTCACCGCGCTCGCCACAGCCCTCGAAATCGGCGCGAACCACCCCCAGATCACCTACTACTTCCTCGTGGCCATGGCCGCGCTCTGGATCAGCGAGGCCGTTTTCGCCTTCCGCGAAAAACGGACGGGGGATTTCGTGCGCCGCACCGCCGCCCTCGCCGCCGCCGGAATCCTCGCCCTCGGGGCGAACTTCGCACCCCTCTGGTACACCGCACAGCACTCCCCGGAGACCATCCGCGGAGGCTCGGAACTCGCCGAAACCGTCGAAACCGACACCCGCGGCCTCGACCTCGACTACGCCACCGCATGGAGCTACGGGAAGGTGGAGACCTTCAACCTGCTGATCCCCGACTTCATGGGCCGCGACTCCGCGACGACGCTCCCCGCCGACGGACAGACGGCCGCCGAACTCACCGACATCGGCCGCAGTCTCGGAGCCCCCTCGCTCGGAAGCTGGGCCCGGCAGCTGCCCGCATACTGGGGCACGCAGCCCTACACGGGCGGCCCGACCTACCTCGGCGCCGCAGCCCTGTTCCTCGCCCTGCTCGGGGCGTTCTGGTCGCAGGGCCGCAACAAGTGGTGGATCATCGCCGTATCGCTCCTGATGATCCTCCTCGCCTGGGGCCGCAACTTCATGGGATTCACCGAACTGGCCTTCAAGATCATGCCCGGGTACAACAAGTTCCGGACCGTCTCGATGACCCTCGTCGTCGTACAATGGGCCGTGCCCCTGCTCGGGGCATTCGCCCTCATGCAGCTCTGGAAAGGCGGGATGCCCCGCGAACGCATCCGCAAGGGCATCGCCTGGGCCGCCGGAATCACCGGAGGGCTCTGTCTGCTCTTCGCCCTCGCCGGCGGGTCCCTCTTCGACTTCGGACGTGCCGCCAGCGCCGACCAGATGTCCGATACGTTCCGCCAGGTATTCGCCGCAAACGGCCTCCAATCCTACATCGACCGCGGCATGGATGCCGAATGGGGCGACGCCGTGGCACAGGCCATCGCCGCCGACCGCGCCGGCATGATGCAGGCCGATGCGTGGCGCTCGCTCGGGATGATCCTCCTCGCCGCCGGGTGCGTCGCGCTGTGGGCCGCCCGCAGGATCGGACGAGGCGTGGCCGTCGCACTCCTTGCCGCCGTGATGCTGCTCGACCTCGTGCCCGTCGACCGGCGGTTCCTCTCCGACGAGAACTTCGTATCCCCGCGCCGCACGCAGGTCACCCCCTCGGCCGCCGACCGCGCCATCATGCAGGACACCGAACCCGGATACCGCGTCCTGAACCTCACCGTCAGCCCCTTCAACGACGCCACAACCTCCTACTTCCACCGATCCGTGGGAGGCTACCACGGCGCCAAGCTGGCCCGCTATCAGGACCTCATCGACCGCTATCTGAACGACCTGAACCCCGCGGTGCTCGACATGCTCAACACCCGCTACCTGATCGTCCCCGGAGAGGACGGACAACCCCGGGCCCAGCGCCGCACGTCGGCCTTCGGAGCCGCCTGGTTCGTCGATTCGCTCGCCGGTGCCGCCTCCGCCCAAGAGGAGATCGACCTGCTGGAAAAGGCGAACCTCCGCACGACGGCCGTCGTCGACGACCGGCTGGCGGAAAAGATCGAACCGCAGGCCCCCACCCCCGAGACCCTCGCATCGGCGCGGATCGGCCTCACGGAGTATCGCCCCAACTACCTCCGGTACGAATACTCCGCTCCCGAAAAGGCCGTTGCGGTCTTCTCCGAAATCTACTACGACAAGGGCTGGACGGCCTACGTCGACGGCAAAGAGTCCCCCTATTTCCGCGCCGACTACGTACTGCGCGCCATGGAGCTCCCGGCCGGCAAGCACGTCGTCGAATGGCGGTTCCGGGCCCCCGGGTGGAACACCGTCGAGGCCGTCACGGGAATCTGTTCGGCTCTGATCCTCCTCGGAGCCGCAGCCGCCATCGTTTACGCATTCCGAAAGAAAAAACACCTCTGCCATGAAAGATGACAAAAGACTCAAACGGAAAGTCCGCAACTCATACATCGTCTCGACGGTCAGCATCGCCCTCGTCCTCTTCCTCCTCGGATCGGTCGGCTACCTGATGGCCGCCGCCATGAAGGTCGCCGATACGTTGCAGGAGAGCATCGCCGTGACCGTCGAACTCCAAAACGGAATCTCCGACGAACAGCGGACCACGATCGAAAACCGGCTGAACGCCGAAGATCTCGTCGCCACGATCGCCTTCTCCTCCAAACAGGAAAAGGCCGAAGATGCCGAATTCCGCAAGATGTTCGGCGCCGAATTCGAGGAGATCCTCCAGGAAAATCCCCTGCTCGACTCCTTCGAACTCACCCTCTCGGCCGCATCCGAAGACAAGGAACTCCTCGACGACTTCATCGCCGCCGTCGAACGGATCCCCGGCGTCGACCGCGTCTCCTATCCCGCACAGGTGGCCGAACGCCTCCATGCCACGGTGAACAAGATCCGCCTCGTGCTCATCCTCTTCGGCGGCGCACTGCTCGTCATCTCGCTCATCCTCCTCGGAAACACCATCCGGCTGGCCATCTTCTCGAAACGGTACATCATCAACACCATGAAGCTCGTCGGCGCCACCAAGTGGTTCATCATGCGCCCCTTCCTCGGAAGCAGCTTCACACAGGGCGTGATCGCCGGAATCGCCGCCGCCGGACTCTTCGCCCTCGCCGTATACGGACTCAACGAGGCCGTGCCCGAACTGGCCACCTTCGCCGAAATCCGCAAAATCGCCATCATCCTCGGCGCGATGATTGCCGGTGGTGTCGTCATCTCCGGACTCTTCACCTTCGCCGCGCTCAACAAGTTCGTCAACATGAAGTCCAACAAGATATACCTCTATTAATAAGATGAAAAAGAATCAGCCGAAAATGCCGGAACAGAACAACGAAAACAACCGGATGCCCCTCACCCGACGAAACTATATCCTGCTGGTCATCGGATTCGCCGTCATCCTCCTCGGATTCGTCCTCATGACCGGAGGCGGCAGCGAAAACCCCGACGAATTCAACTACGCCATGTTCTCCTGGCGCAGAATAACCCTCGCCCCGATCCTCGTCATCGGAGGCTTCGCTTTCGAGATATACGCCATCCTGAAACGGTACGAATAAAACCCAAAGCGAAACGAAATGGACACCCTTCAAGCCATCCTGCTCGGCATCGTACAGGGAATCACCGAATTCCTCCCCGTGTCGAGCAGCGGACACCTCCAAATCGCCAAGGAGATCCTCGGCGTACAACTCGAAGAAAACCTCACCTTCGACGTCGCACTCCACGCCGCCACGGCGTTGAGTACGATCGTCGTCCTGTGGAGCGAAGTCGTGCGGCTGATCCGCGGACTCTTCTCCCGCCGGTTCAACGACGAACAGGCCTATGTGCTCAAAATCGTCGTCTCGATGATCCCCATCGGAATCGTCGGATTCCTCCTCAAAGACCAGATCGACCGCCTGCTCAACGCTCCCTGCATCCTCGCCGTCGTCGGTGCCATGCTCCTGCTCACCGCCGCGCTGCTCGCCTTCGCCTACTACGCAAAACCCCGCCAGAAAGAGACGATCTCCTACCGCGACGCCCTCATCATCGGAATCGCACAGGCCTGCGCCGCCATGCCCGGGCTCTCCCGGTCCGGGTCCACCATCGCCACGGGACTCCTCCTCGGAAACAAAAAGACCGTCGTCGCCCAGTTTTCGTTCCTCATGGTCCTGGCTCCGATCCTCGGAGAAACGCTCCTCGAAGCCGCAAAGGGCGAACTCACCGCCGGCGTCGGCACCGTGCCCCTGATCGCCGGATTCCTCGCCTCGTTCATAACCGGATGTCTGGCCTGCCGCTTCATGCTCGAAATCGTCAAACGGGGCCGCCTCATCTGGTTCGCCCTCTACTGCGCACTGGCCGGCATCGTATCCATCGTAAGCTACATCTGCTGATGAAAGATTCGCTCGAACTGCGCGGCATCAACTTCGAAGAGGGGTACATCGCCGTGCTGGACAAACCCCTGCGCTGGACCTCCACCGACGTGGTCCGCAAGATCAAGTTCTCGCTCCGCAAGCTCGGATACCGGCGCATCAAGGTCGGCCATGCCGGAACCCTCGACCCCCTCGCCACGGGAATCCTCCTCGTCTGCATCGGTCGCGCCACCAAGATGGTCGACGCCCTGCAAGCCGAAGAGAAGGAGTACATCGCCGACGTCATGCTCGGCGCCACGACCCCCAGCTACGACCTCGAACACGAAATCGACCGGACCTATCCCTGGGAGCACATCACCCGCGATGCCGTCGAAAAGGCGCTCGCGGAACTGACCGGAGAACGCTTGCAGACCCCGCCCGTCTATTCGGCCAAGAAGATCGAGGGTACACGCGCCTACGAACTCGCACGCGCGGGCGAAGAGGTCGCCGTCCGGCAGGCGCTGATCCACATCTACGAGATGGAGATCCTCGAATGCAACCTCCCGAAGGTGGTCATCCGTGTGCGGTGCAGCAAGGGAACCTACATCCGATCGCTCGCCCACGAAATCGGAGTCGCCCTCCACAGCGGAGCCCATCTCACCGCGTTGCGAAGAACCCGAAGCGGCGGTTTCACCCTCGAAAACGCCCACTCGCTCGACGATTTTCTCGAAAATCTGCAAAACCTTGAAACAAAATGACCTTTTTTGCGTATAAGAAATAATCTGTCTCTTTTTTCTGAACGTAAAAAACGTTGTCTATGAAATTATCGCAATACGGGTACGAGTTTTCCCCCGAAATGCTGGCCAAATACCCGGCCGAAAACCGCGACGAATCCCGGCTCATGGTCATCAACCGAGCCAAAGGAACCGTCGAACACCGGATCTTCAAGGACATCATCGAATATTTCGACGAAAAGGACCTCTTCGTATTCAACGACACCAGGGTATTCCCCGCACGTCTCTACGGAAACAAGGAGAAAACCGGAGCCGAAATCGAAATATTCCTCCTCCGCGAACTCAACCGCGAACTCCGCCTCTGGGACGTCCTCGTCGACCCTGCCCGCAAAATCCGCATCGGAAACAAACTCTACTTCGGAGACGACGACCTGCTCGTCGCCGAAGTCATCGACAACACCACCTCCCGGGGACGCACCCTCCGGTTCCTCTTCGACGGATCCTACGACGAATTCAAGCAGACACTCTTCTCCCTCGGAGAGACCCCCCTGCCCAAGTGGGTCCGCGAAAAGGTCGAACCCGAAGACGCCGAACGCTATCAGACCATCTTCGCCCGCCACGAGGGTGCCGTCGCAGCCCCCACCGCCGGAATGCACTTCTCCAAGCACCTCATGAAACGCATGGAGATCAAGGGTATCGACAGCGCCTTCATCACCCTCCACGTCGGACTCGGAAACTTCCGGACCGTCGACGTCGAGGACCTCTCCAAGCACAAGATGGACTCCGAACAGTTCTTCGTCACCGAAGAGGCCGCAGAAACCGTCAACAACGCCAAACGATCCGGACACAAGGTCGTCGCCATCGGTACGACCGTCATGCGGACGCTCGAAACCGCCGTCTCCACCAACGGCATGATCAAACCCATGGAGGGGTGGACCAACAAGTTCATCTTCGCGCCCTACGACTTCACCGTCGCAAACGCCATGGTCACCAATTTCCACCTCCCCTATTCCACCCAACTGATGATGGTCGCCGCATTCGGCGGGTACGAAACCGTCATGAACGCCTACAAAACCGCGCGCGAGGAGGGATACCGCTTCGGAACCTACGGCGACGCCATGCTTATCCTTTAATTTTTTTTCGTATCTTTGCAGAGATAAACCCCCAGAAACATGGCTAACAAGATTCTGTACGTCTGTCAGGAAATAAGCCCCTACCTCCCGGAAACGGAGAGCGCCCGACTCTGTCGCGCCCTGACACAGGCAATGCAGGAACGGGGAAACGAAATCCGCACCTTCATGCCCCGTTACGGCTGCATCAACGAACGAAGGCATCAGCTCCACGAGGTCATCCGACTCTCGGGCATGAACCTCATTATCGACGACAACGACCATCAGCTCATCATCAAGGTCGCCTCGATCCCCGCAGCCCGCGTACAGATCTATTTCATCGACAACGACGACTACTTTTCCAGAAAGGCCGTCCTCACGGATCCCGACGGTAACTTCTTCCCCGACAACGACGAACGCGCCATCTTCTTCGCCCGCGGCGTCCTCGAAACCGTCAAGAAGCTCCGGTGGACCCCCTCCGTCGTCCACTGCCACGGCTGGTTCTCCGCCATCGTCCCCGTCTATCTGAAACACGTCTTCGCCGACGACCCCATCTTCCGCGACGTCAAGATCGTCGTCTCCCTATACGGCGACGCTTTCCCCGGAGAACTCGACCCGGAATTCCGGGCCAAAATCGAGGGCGAAGGAATCAAAGACAAAAATCTCGACCTTCTCAACGCCCCGTCATACGAAAATCTCTGCCGTTTCGTTATGAACTATGCCGACGGTATGGTCGCGGCATCTCCCGACATCGACGAACGCGTGCTCGACGAGATCCGCAAATGCGGAAAACCCCTGCTCGAATACCAGAACCCCGAGGCCGAGGACTTTTTCGATAATTACAACCGATTCTATGAAGCGATTCAATAATCCCCGCCGCCTGTCGATCCGCGCCCTCGCGCTGGCGTTCGTCGGCGCGCTGACGCTCGGAAGCTGCACGAAGGTCGACGACACGCTCGGCGGAAACCTCATCCCCGACAACCAGCAGATGCGGGCCGGATTCGTCACCATCGACGGACTGAATCCTAAAAAATACGTCGAAACACGGCTCTTCAAGACCGACTCGATCGTCAGCTCCAACATCTCCTACGGCTATTTCGGAGCCCAGATGAACGATACACTCGGCGAGCGGAAGGCCGGATTCCTCTCCCAGATGGTCAGCTACTACGCCGTGCCCGAAGACTACTTCGGATACATGCCCATCTTCGACTCCGCGCAGATCATGCTCTCCATCTCCGCGTTCGGAACCGACACCCTCACCGAGCAGCATTTCGCCGTATACGAGATCCTCAACAACGACTACATCACCCAGAAGGAGAAGAACGATACGACCTTCTACCTCGGATTCTCCCCCGACAAGACCACCGTCGATACGGAAAAGGAACCGCTTTTCCGCTTTACGCTCGGCGGAGAGGGAAAATACCCTTCCTCCACCACGAGCGTCACCCTGACTCCCACCGAGTCCGGCAAGAGCTACATCAAGCGCCTGATGCTCCAGGAGGGCAAGTACAAGGACAACTACACGATCTACACCGTCGACAGCCTCAAGTACTTCCTCGAAGAGTTCCCCGGCCTGTACATCGCTCCCGATCCCGGCTTCCAGCCCGACAAAGCGGACAAACACAACGTCGGAACGATCTACGCCACGAAACTCGACGCTTCCGGACTGTCGATCTACGGCCGCAACCGCGTCGAGAGCGACCCCTCGCTCATCAAGGATACCATCGGCATGGTGTTCTATTTCTACGACTCCTACGCCGCACACGGAAACGTCTCGGTGAACTCCGTCAGCCACGACTACACGCAGATCACCGATCCGGACGTCGCTTTCGACATCAGCAATGCACAGGAGCCGAAACAAGGTGCGGAAGACACCCGCACGCCGGTTTCGCAGCTCCGCGTCGAAGGGCTCGGCGGAGCCGTCACCGAGATGACCTTCACCCCCGGATTCTTCGCCTCGCTCGAAGAGGTCATCGCCAAGGAAAACGCCAAGGATGGAAAGAATTTCCAGACCCTCGCGTTCAGCCAGGCCCGCATGTCGGTCTACTTCACGGGAAGCAGCTACGACTGGGGGAATCTCGATCCGAATCCTTCGGCAGGAGGAACCGGTTCGCCCCTCCTGCCGCTCATCGAGGAGATGAACGCCGCGCCCAGCCGCCTGGGGGTCTACACCAACTACAAGACCCTCACGCCGATCTCCGACTACGCATACTCCTACGAACAGACGTACAGCACGACGCTCGCCTACGGCGGGTATGTCAACCGGAGCCGCGGATGCTACGTCCTCAACATCACGGGATACCTCCAACAGATCTGGAACTACTACATCAAGGCCAAGAACGCTGCGGGGGTCACCTATCCGGATCCCGAAGACGCCGACTTCGATGCAAAGTATGCCGCCTGGGAGGAGGGTATCAACTGGGACGACGTCAAATACAGGACCGTATACATCGGACCCGAGGCATACAGTCTCTACACGAACTCGTTCGGCGTGTTCCAGGGCGCTGCAACAGACGAGTCTGCCCCCGAATGCCCGATCCGCTTCGACCTGGCATACAACCTCATCAAGTAAAAACCCGAAAAACCCAACCCTGCGAAACCTGAGTCTTGCACTTGGGTTTTCGCTTTTCCGAAAAGACTCCGGACATGCAGGACAATTTAGTTATCGTCGAGTCCCCGGCCAAGGCCAAGACCATCGAGAAGTTCCTCGGCAAGGACTACGTCGTCAAATCGAGCTTCGGACACATCCGCGACCTCGCCAAAAAGGATCTCGGCATCAATATCGAACAGGGCTTCAAACCCGTCTACGAAATCCCCGCCGACAAGAAAAAGGTCGTCGACGAACTCGCCAAACTCGCCAAATCAAAAACCGTATGGCTCGCCTCCGATGAAGACCGCGAAGGAGAAGCCATCGCATGGCACCTCACCGAAGTGTTGGGGCTCCCCGTCGACCGGACCAAGCGGATCGTTTTCCACGAAATCACCAAACGCGCCATCCTCGAGGCCATCGAGAAACCCCGCACCGTCAACATGGACCTCGTCAATGCCCAGCAGGCCCGGCGCATCCTCGACCGCCTGGTCGGATTCGAACTCTCGCCCGTGCTCTGGAAAAAGGTCAAACCCGCGCTCTCCGCAGGCCGCGTGCAGTCGGTCGCCGTACGGCTGATCGTCGAGCGCGAACGCGAGATCATCGCCTTCCGGCAGACCCCCTACTTCCGCGTCGTGGCACAGTTCCACCCCGCCGGGGATCCCGAAAAGACGCTCTTCAGGGCCGAACTCCCGACCCGTTTCGATACCGCCGGGGAGGCCGAGGCTTTCCTCAACGCCTGCATCGGCGCGACGTTCACCGTCGCCAGGGCCGAGGAGAAGCCCGCACAGCGCTATCCCGCACCGCCGTTCACCACCTCCACGCTCCAACAGGAGGCCGGTCGAAAACTCGGCATGTCCGTATCGCGGACCATGTCCGTCGCCCAGCACCTCTACGAGCAGGGTCTGATCACCTACATGCGTACCGACTCGGTGAACCTCTCGCAGCAGGCGCTGGCCCAGTGCAAGGAGGAGATCATCAAGCTCTACGGCGAGAAATACTCCCGCTGGTACAACTACAAGACCAAGACCAAAGGGGCACAGGAGGCGCACGAAGCCATCCGCCCGTCGTACATCGACCGGCAGCAGATCGACGGAACGCCCGAGGAGAAGCGGCTCTATGACCTGATCTGGAAGCGTACCGTCGCATCGCAGATGGTCTGCGCCGAACTCGACCGCACGACCATCACCATCGACATGTCCGGATCCGCACATCAGTTCGTCGCACAGGGCGAGGTGATCCGCTTCGACGGATTCCTGCGCCTCTACTCCGAATCCACGGACGACGACCAGGCGGCCGAGGGCGGGGAAGGCCGGCTCCCGAAACTCGCAACCGGAGACCGTCTGACGCCGGTGCAGATCGCCGCCACGGAGCGCTTCACTTCGGCGCCGGCCCGCTACAACGAGGCTTCGCTGGTCAAGCGGCTCGAAGAACTCGGCATCGGACGCCCGTCGACCTACGCCCCCACGATCTCAACGATCATCAACCGCGGCTATGTCGTCAAGCAGAACCGCGACGGACAGAAGCGCGCATACGCCCAGCTGACCCTCAAAAACGAACGGATCTCCCGCGAAAACCTCTCGGAAAGCTACGGCAAGGAGAAGAGCCGCCTTTCGCCGACCGACATCGGCATGGTCGTCAACGACTACCTCGAAGCGCAGTTCGGACCGATCATCGACTACAACTTCACGGCCAGCGTCGAGAAGGAGTTCGACCGCATCGCCGAAGGCGAAATCACCTGGGAGAAGATGATCGAATCCTTCTACGGGCCCTTCCACGAAATGGTCAACGCCGCCATCACGACCCAGAACTCGAAACCCCGCGAGGTGCGCATCCTGGGCAACGACCCCAAGACGGGCCGCACGGTCAAGGCCCGGATCGGCCGTTACGGCCCGATGGTCGAGATCGAGGCCCCCGAAGGCGAGAAGAGCCGCTTCGCGTCGCTCAAAAAGGGCCAGCTCATCGAGTCGATCACCCTCGAGGAGGCCCTCGAACTCTTCGCCCTGCCCCGCGAGGTCGGGGAGCTGGACGGCGAGAAACTCGTCGTCGGACTCGGAAAGTACGGTCCCTATGTCCGCTACGGAAAGTCGTTCGCCTCGCTGCCCAAGGGCGACGACCCCTACACGCTGACGCATGAACGCGCCGTGGAGATCGTCCGCGAACACCAGGCTGCGGCCGCCGCGGCCAACACCCCGCTGAAAAGTTTCCCGGAGGATCCCGACATGCTCGTGAAGAACGGACGATACGGCGCATACATCGCCTACAAGGGCAAGAACTACCGCATCCCCAAAGGATCGAAGCCCGAAGAGCTGACCCTCGAAGCGTGTCTGAAAATCGTCGCCGGAGCCAAAAAGTAAGCCTCATACCGAAAACCAACCCAATACCCACGCACACGATGAAAAACCTGATCCTCTCCGCGCTGGCTCTCTGGATCGCCCTCGGAGCCGCGGCACAGAATCCCGACTCCACGCAGGGATACCGCTTCACCGACGGCAAGATCATCCGCACGACTCCGGTCAAGAACCAGAACCGCAGCGGCACCTGCTGGTGCTACTCCACGATGACGATGCTCGAAAGCGAGATCCTCCGCGCCGGAGGTCCCGAAATGCACCTCTCCGAGATGTGGATCGTCCGCCATTCGTTCATGGACAAGGCCGAAAAGTACGTCCGCCTGCACGGCGAACTCAATTTCGCCGAGGGAGGCGCCTCGCACGACGTCACCGAAGGGATCAAACAATACGGAATCGTGCCGTTCGAGGTATATCCCGGACTCAACTACGGAACCGACAAGCCCGATTTCCACGAACTGTCCGCCGTGCTGAAAGCCTACCTCGACGCCGTAATCGACGCCTCGAAGGGAAACAGACCCCTTTCGACCGCCTGGAAACGCGGATTCGACGCCATCCTCGACACCTATTTCGGACCCTGTCCCGAAACCTTCACCTATGAAGGCCGGGAGTACACCCCCAAGAGCTTCGCCGAATCGCTGCCCATCGACATGGACGACTACGTCGACCTCTCCTCCTTCTCGCACCACCCCTTCTACACCCCCTTCATCATCGAAGTCCCCGACAACTGGATGTGGGCTTCGGTCTGGAACCTCCCACTGGACGAAATGATGCAGACCATCGACTACGCCCTCGAAAACGGATACACCGTCGCCTGGGGTACGGACGTCAGCGAAAAGGGATTCAGCCGCACGAAGGCCATCGGCATCATCCCCGAGGCCGATCTCGAAAGCATGAGCGGAACCGAAGCCGAAAAGTGGGGCAAACTCACCGCCCGCGAAAAGGAGGCCGCCCTCTACAAGTTCGACAAGCCCGGAAAAGAGCGCAAGATCGACCAGCAGATGCGTCAGACGGCCTTCGACAACTACGAGACCACGGACGACCACGGAATGGTCATCGTCGGTACGGCCACCGACCAGATCGGAAACCGTTACTACAAGGTCCAGAACTCCTGGGACGTCATACCGCCCTACGACGGATTCTGCTACTTCTCCCGACCGTTCGTCGAGTACAAGACCATGTCCATTATGGTCAACCGCAACGCCATACCCAAGGAGATCCGTAAAAAGTTCGGTTGGAAATAGAACGGCGTGCGAAAAACCCATACGAAAACAGCCCGACTCCTGCGAGTCGGGCTGTTTCGTTTATTGAAGTTTCGGTTTTAAGTCGCGGTAAAAGGGAGATTTACATCTCACGATACTTGATGCTCTCTCCCAACATAATCAGAGCGGTACGGAGCCACTCTCCAATCTTCGCCTTCATAGCAACTAATTATTAAAATATTTTACCATTTAAGACGAAGCAAAGGTAATCGTCCGGAAGCAATCTTCCAAACATTTTATTAATATTTTTTATAAAATATATAAAATTTTTGAAAAACGCCTCACGGCTCGATCTCGACGCCCAACAGACGGGCCAGATCGGATGCCTGTAAATAATTGATTTTCAATCCTTTTAACTCAAACGAGGAGATTTCGCAAACCCGAAGGCCGCGAATTTCGGAATCGGCCAGGGAGAGTCCGCACAGGCGGGTTCCGAAGAATTCGGATTGCGAAAGGTCACACGACGTGAATTCCGTCTGTTCGAAGCGGCAGTCGCTGAACGAGGCGCCGTTCAGCCGGGAGGCGGCAAAACGCGCCGCTCGAAAGCGCGAAAAGGAGAGGTTGAGATACTCGCCCTTGCAGCGTTCGACCGTCAGGTGGCGGGCGGTCGTTTCGGCAAAATTGGCCCCGGAGAGCCGACAATCCACAAACCGGACCCGATGGAGACTGCATCCCGAAAAGTCGGCATTCGAAAGGTCGCAGTTCCGGAAGAGCACGTCCGAGCATTGCACGTGAGAAAGCTGCGCACCGGCCAGAGAACACCCCGAAAAGCGGGAGGAGCGGATCGAGAGGTGTTCGCAGCAGAGGCCCGAGAAGTCGGCAGCCCGGAATGCGGCATCGTCCACCTCCCCGGAGCGAAACAGCAGCGCAGGATCGCTCGGCACCTCCGGCTCCGAAGGCAGTTGCGGAGCGGCGATCTCCACGGGACGGGAGTTTCGATTCTTCGGGGAGGCCGGGATCATGGCTTGCTGCGGATCAAAGGATATACACCACCAGAAAATCTCCGTCGTAGCAGGCCGAAAGGCGGAGAGGCGCTTCATTGCCGATCTGCCCCCCGATCGTCCACGTGCACGGAGAGGGGTCGGAACTCGGGCGAACAGATACGATCCGCAGATCGCGAAGCAGGTCCAGATTCCGCCGCCTGGCGTATTTGTAGAGCGTCTCCTTGGCACACCAGACCAGTCCCGGCCACCGCGGATCGGAAGAGAGCGCCGCCTCGTCCGGTGTCAGGAACCGTTCAGCGGCCCGGCTGAAATCCCGGTCGGCACGCTCGATGTCCACGGCACAACGGTTCGGCGAAAGGCAGACCGCCACACGCCCCGAACAATGCGACACGGCAACATAAGCCTCGCCGTCCGGAAGAGACGGTGCGCCCAGTTCATCGTATGTGATTCGGGTATGGCGGCCCAACTCCCGGCGGACGATCGCCCGCCACGTCAGGAACTCACGGCGGCGCCGCTCGCTCCGGAACGCCGCAGCCTGCGCAACCTCTTCGTCCGTCGTCCAGAACGAAGTCTCATCCTCCGGCTTCGGGGACTCGATGCACAGCCGCGGCGAAATCATGGCAGGTCGACCCGGATTTTGTCGATCCGGTGCCCCTCCATCTCCTGTACCGTGAAGCGCAGATCGTGCGCCGTAAACGTATCGCCCTTGCGCGGAAAGTCCCGTTTGAGTTCCAGCATCAGGCCCGCAAGCGTCTCGGCTTCGCCCTTCACGTCCGAAAAGGTTCCCTCGTCCAGATTCAGGATCCGTTCGAAATCCCCGAGGTGCGTCTTCCCCTCGAAGATATACCGTTTCGCGTCGACCCGCGTATAGAACTGCTCCTCGTTGTCGCTCTCGTCCGAAATTTCGCCCACGATCTCCTCGATGATGTCCTCCAACGACACCAGCCCCAACGTCGAGCCGTATTCATCGACCACGATCGCCATGTGCACCTTGTTCGTCTGGAAATCCGCCAGCAGGTCGTTGATCTTCTTGTGCTCCGGGACAAAGTAGGGCTTGCGCATCAGCTGCTGCCAGCCGAAATCCGGACCGTTGTTGATATAGGGAAGCAGGTCCTTCACGTAGAGCGTCCCCCGGATATTGTCCATGTCCTCCTCGTAGACCGGAATTCGCGAAAAACCCGAGTCGATGATCGTCCGCTTCACGTGGTCGTAATCCGCCGTGATGTCGAGCGCCGTCATGTCCACGCGCGGCTTCATGATCTCCTGAACCTCCGTATTCACGAAATTTACAATCCCCGAAAGCATCACGTGCTCCTCCGGACTCGTATTCTGCGTCATGTCGACCGCATCGGCCAGGTCGTCGAGCGAGATCTCGCTCTTGTGCGCCGCCTTCTCGCTGATGCGGCTGCTCGTCCGCACAAGGATGTATGACAGCGGGTAGAAGATCCACCGCAGCGCCAGCAGCGGTCGCGCCACCAGCAGCGCAAAACGGACCGGAATCGTCTGTGCCAGCACCTTCGGCATGATCTCCCCGAAGAGCAGCAGCAGGAACGTCACCAGCACCGTCTTGAAGAGGAACTCGAAGCGCAGGAACGTAAAGAGCGAGTCGATGATCCCCGCCGTGAGGATCACGATGCAGATGTTCACCAGATTGTTGATCACCAGAATCGTCGCCAGCAGCAGATCGACATCCGTCAACAGCCGCAAAACCGCTGCGGCACGTCCGCCGCGATTCTCCTGCAAATGCCGGATGTCATTGTGCGACAGCGAAAAAAACGAAGTCTCCGCGCCCGATACCAGCGCCGAAATGCACAACATGCAGAGCGTCACCGCGCACAGCACGATGATATGAGGCGTAAAGCCGTGGAATGCAATCCAGGAATAAGTCTCTTCCAAATCGAAAAGTATTGGTTAGTCGAACAGCGATCCGCCCTTCGGCTCCTCGCGCTGCGGAGAGGATGTCGCCGCATCGTCTTTGAGTACCTCCTTCCGGCCTCCGGAACTCTGCACTACGAATTTCGAATTGCGCGACTGGTAGGCCGGCTTGGCAAGCAGCGCCTCGATATTGCTGTATCGCGTCGGCTTCACGCCCAGCATCACCTGTTCCGGTTGGCGCTGGGCCGGTTTCTGGGTCACCGGCTTGATCGGTTCCAGAACCGGGGCCGCCGGAGCCGTATCCCGCACGGCCGCAGGCTCCACGATCCGCGGCGGGATGATCGTCTTCATGCCCACCGGCTGGGCGTCGCCTTCGAAACCCGTAGCCACCACGACCAGTTCGATCGCATTGCCCAGCTGCGGCTTCTCGCTCGTTCCCCAGATGATGTTCGCATTGTGGATCACGCCCCGTTCGTCCTGTACGCTCGCGTGGGCCTGGATATATTCCAGAATCCGAACCACCTCCTCGTACATCAGACCGTCGGCATTCGACACCGAAATGTTCAGCAGGATGTTCTTCGCACCCGAAATCAGGTTGTGGTCCAGCAGCGGCGAACGCAGCGATGCTTCGGCAACCGCTTCGGCACGGTTGTCGCCCTCGGCCGTGGCGACGGCCATGTGCGCCCGGCCGCTGTCGCGCATCACCTTCGAGACATCCGCGAAGTCCACGTTCACCAGATCGCTCTCCACCGTGATGATCTCCGCAATGCCTTTGGCCGCCGAGGCCAGAATGTCGTCGGCCTTGCCGAAGGCCTGTTTCAACGAGAGACGCCCGTAGATTTCGAGGATGTTCTCGTTGTTGATGATCAGCAGCGAATCGGTGTTCTGGCGCAGCTCCTCGATACCGCGGAAGGCCTGTTCGTAGCGGATCTTGCCCTCGACGGCCAGCGGCGAGGTCACGATCGCAACCGTCAGAAGGCCCATCTCCCTGGCGAGTTTCGCAATCACGGGCGAGGCTCCCGTACCGGTGCCGCCGCCCATGCCCGCCGTGATGAAGAGCATCTTCGTCCCCGACTCTTCCAGCGCCTGGCGGATCTCGGGCAGCGTCTCCACCGCCGCACGGCGACCGTTCTCGGGGTCATTTCCTGCACCGAGGCCCTCCGCTCCGAGGCGGATCTTTTTCTCCACGGGGCTCTTGTCCAGCGCCTGCTGGTCGGTATTGCACACCATGAACGTCACGCCCCGGATTCCGAGGTTCCACATGTGGTTCACGGCATTTCCGCCGGCTCCGCCCACGCCCACCACCATGATGATCGAGCCGTTCGTGCGCGGAACCTTGATTTCCGACATCAATTCGTCTGTCATATCTGAATTCTCTTTTTATCTCTGTTGTCAAATCCGGCGCCGGGAATCTCGCTCCCGCTCCGAAAATCCACTCTCCCCCCTCTCTTGCATCCGTCCACTCTTCGTCCTCTCTCTTCGTCCCTCTTCCGTCCCCTCTCTTCGGACCTATTCCGCCCTCTCTCTTCGCCCCTTTTCTCTTCGCCCCTCTCTCATCTCGCCCCCTTCACTCGCCCCGGGTCAGATCTCCTCGTCCTCGGCGGCCGAGAAGCTCTTGTTGATCTTGTCGAAGGTCTTTTGGAAGATCGAGCCCCAGTCACGCTTCCGACGGGGTTCCGACGGCTGACGCTCCTCAACGGGGTCGGGAACCGGAGCCGACGACGACGGCTGTACAGGCTCCGCGGCCGAAGGTTGCGGAGACATCTGCGGCTGGATCGGCTGGGTCGGCTGGGTCGGCTGGGTCGGCTGGGTCGGCTGCGAAGTGCGCGGCGGCACATGTCGGAACGTATTGGCGGCCGGAGGCGTCGGAACATAGGGCTGACGCGGCTCCGGGACCGGCGTGGCAGCCGGCTGCGGCGCAGCGGCCGTCACCGGACGTTCAAGCACCGCACAACCGCCGAGTTTCGAGCCGCGGATCAGCAGTCCCACGACCGTCGAGAAGGCCGGATCGGCCACCTTTTCCTTCGACGATTCGGTGATTCCCGACTCCGGAAGCGCAACCCGCACATCCAGTCCCGTCAGGCGGCGGAACAGTTCGTCGAGGTCTTTCAGTTTCGCGGAACCGCCCGTCAGCACGATGCCGTAGGCGAGTTTCCCCGCGAAGCCCGAATCCTTGATCTCCTGCTGCACGAACTCCACGATGTCCGTGGCCCGGGCTTCGATCACCGTCGCCAGGTTCCGCAGCAGGATGTCCTTCGCCTCGCGCGCCGTGCGTCCGTTCACGCGGATCAGTTTGTCATCGGGCGCCAGTTCGGCCACCGCCGAACCGTATTTCTGTTTCAGGCTCTCGACGTGTTTCTCCGGAACGCTCATCGTCCGGATATCGCGGTTGATCGCCGAGGCGCCCATCGGAATCGAGGCGATGTAGCGCACCACGTTCCGGTAATAGACCGTCACGTCGGTCAGTCCGGCGCCGACGTTCACCACCGCTACGCCCTCCTCCTTCTCGTCGGGCAGAAGTACCGACTCGGGGGTCGCCATCGCGTCCGATACGACGCCCAGCATCCGGATGCCCAGGCGTTTCAACGCCATGTCGAGACGCTGCATCGGCGTCTTCTGGCACAGGATGAAGTTGAACGTCGACGAAAGTTTCTTGCCGAACGACCCCACCGGGTTGCGCACCTCCTGATCGTCGTCGACCATATAGTTCTGCGGAACCCGCTCCATGATCGTCTCGTCGTCCGGGGCCTGCACGTTCCGCATCCGGTCGAAGAGCGCATCGACGTCCTTCTGGTTCACGCCGTTCTGGGGGTCGTAGACGAAAACATGGTCCGTATGGCGGGCGCAGCGCACGAAGTCGCCCGAAATGCCCGCATAGGCCTCCGTAATCCGGATGCCCGACTCCTCCTCGGCAGCCGACACGGCCGCACGGATCGCCTGGCTGACCAGTTCGATATTCTCGATCCGGCCCGCATGAACCCCCTCCTCGACGGGTTTCGAGACGATGCAAACCACGTCAAGCAAACCCTCGGGAGTCTTCTCCCCGACGGCTACGACGACCGACGAGCAACCCAAATCGACCGCTACGGTATAATTCTTCCTTTCCACGATACTATCTTTTACTTCTTGCAGATGACCCGGTCCTTATATCTGATGTCAATGGTGCGATACTCATCCCAACCGATCGTCGACAGTCCGTTGCGATAGAAACGCATCAGCTTGTCGAACTTCCGGTCCACATCCTCCAGGCGCCCGAACAGGATCGTATGGCGACCGCTCCGAGGAACCAACTCCACTTCCAATGCTCCGCTGGAGGTCGTATGAGCGGCGATCTGCACCACCTCCGACCTCCAGAAATCATCATCTTCGACCGTTTCCACAAAGGTAAGGAGTTTCATGAAATCTTCGTAGCTTTTCTCCAACTTTTTTTGCTTCCGACGCTCCGCCTCCTGCTGCTCCTCGATCCGCGCAAGCTCCGCCGCGAGCAGGCGCGACCGATAGCGGTAAACCCGCCGCTGTTCGGCCTTCTGCGCCAACAGCTCCTCGACCCGGCGGTCGAACGCCTCGGCACTCTCCCCGCGCCACCAGCGGCGCTTGATCCGCTTCCGGCGGAATTCCCGATAGGAGCGGTCGTTCGCCTGTTCGCGGCGGTAGACCGGGTATTTCGAACGTTCCAGCTCCTCGATCCGCGCTTCGATCTCCTGCTTCCGCAGATCGATGCAGGCCCGGACATCCCCCACATAATCGGCCGGGAACGGAGGCCGGTAGGAACCCGTGACTACCGGAACGTAAAGCGACGAGGCCCGCGGCGCCGCAAAGACATACCCTCCGGAAGTCACATAGGCGTTGCGCCCGTCGGTCAGCAGCCGCAGAAGCGGCTCCCGGGGCGTGATCCGCACGTGCAGCTCCCCCCTGCCCGAGATGTACGACGCCACGTCGCTCACGAAGCCGTTGCGCGCGATCAGCCGCTCGATGGCCGTCAGATCGACCGCCTCAACTGCCGTGCCGATCGTGCCGATACCGCTCTGCGAAATCCACTGCCGCACCTGGGGCCCCGTCACCAGATAGCCCTGCGACGTGCTGTCGACCACTTCGATATCCAGACTCCGGACCCGCAGCGCCGAGCGCCCGCGACGCACCGAAGCCCCCGCCCACAGCATGTAGACGAAGACCCCCAGCCACAGGAGTGTCAGAATCGTATGGCGCAGATACCGCATCGTCGTTCCGGATCGGGGAAAAGGTCAGCTCTTGCGTTTCAGCACCTCGGCCAGCGCCTCGCAGCAGGCGTCGATGTTCCCCGCCCCGAAGCTGATGACCACATCCGTATCCATCGCCGCAACCGTCCCGGCCAGCCGGTCACGGTCGACGATCCGGCACGGAACCGTCACCTGACGGGCAATCAGCTCCGACGTCACCCCCTCGATCGGCTCCTCGCGCGCCGGGTAGATCGGCAGCAGCACCACCTCGTCGGCATGCGACAGTGCCTCGGCGAACTCCGTATGGAGGTCCCGCGTGCGGGTATAGAGGTGCGGCTGGAACAATGCCGTGATCCGGCGTCCGGGGAACATCTGCCGCACGGAGGTCAGCGTCGCGGCCAGCTCGCGCGGGTGGTGGGCATAGTCGTCCATGTAGACCTGTTTCGGCGTATTGACGTAGAACTCGAAGCGCCGTTTCACCCCCGAGAAGGTCGACAGCGCCTCCCGGATCCGGTCCGCATCGGGCTCCTCGCCCCGGCTCTGCGCCGCGCACCAGACCGAAGCCACCGCCGCCACCGAATTCTCGATGTTCACCCATCCCGGGATGCCGAGCGTGCAACCCTCGATCACGCCCGACGGAGTCACCACGTCGTAGCGGTAGTGTCCGCCGCCGATCAGTTCGATGTTCCGCGCGTAGAAGTCGCACGGCGTATCGTAGGCGTAGCGGTAGACCGTGATCTCCGCGTTGTCGATCGTCAGGTCGAGCCCCTGCTTGATGATGAGGAAACCGTCGGGGCGGATCTGGCGGATGAACTGCGCGAAGGCCTCCCTGACGGCCTCGTGCGTCCCGTAGATGTCGAGGTGGTCGGCATCGGCCGAAGTCACGACCGCCACGTCCGGGTAGAGCCGCAGGAACGAACGGTCGAACTCGTCGGCCTCGACCGCCAGCCGTTTCCCGTCACCCAGCACGAGATTCCCGTCGAAGTTCTTCGAAAGGCCCCCCAGAAAGGCCGAACCGCCGCCCGTCAGCACGCGGTTGAGCCATGCCACGAGGGTCGAGGTCGTCGTCTTGCCGTGCGTGCCCGCCACCGCCATCACGTATTTCCCCTCGGCCAGCAGCCCCAGCATCTGCGAGCGTTTCTCGATGCGGAAGCCGTGTTCGCGGAAATAGGTATATTCGCCGTGATCCTGCGGAACGGCCGGCGTATAGACCACAACCGTGCGGGCCGGATCGAGGAACTCCGCGGGAATCGACTGCACGTCGTCCTCGTAGTGGATCGCGGCACCCTCGGCCGTCAGCGCGTCGGTCAGCGCCGTGCGCGTGCGGTCGTAACCGGCAACCCGGTATCCTTCATGCAGAAAATAGCGGGCCAGGGCGCTCATGCCGATGCCCCCGATGCCCAGAAAATAGACACTCCTCCGTTCCATCACTCCATCACGTTTACAAGTTCATTGACAATATCTTCCGCCGCATGGGGCTTGGCCAGCGATTCCAGGTTGCGGCTCATCGCGGCCAGCCCTGCGGGATCCTTCAACAACTCCGTCGCCCGCTTCATGGCCTCCGTCCGGCTCTCCGCATCCGGGATCACCACCGCGGCGCCCCGGGCTTCCAGCGCCCGGGCATTCTTCGTCTGGTGGTCCTCCGCCACGTTCGGCGACGGCACGAACACCACCGGTTTGGCCACCAGGCACAGCTCCGAAACCGTGCCGGCGCCGCTGCGCGAGACGACCAGATCCGCCGCCGCATAGGCGTAGTCCATACGGTCGATGAAGGCTCCCTGCCAGACGTGCGCCGCGGGGTGTTCGGCCAGGAAGGCCCGCATCTCGCGTTCATAGTACTTGCCCGTCTGCCAGATCACCTGCACCGGGGCCGTGCCGCCCGTATCGAGGATCCACTGCTTCATCATCTCGTTCAGCGACCGCGTGCCGAGCGAGCCCCCGACCACCAGAATCGTCGGCAGCGACGACGTCAGTCCGTAGTATTCCAGCGCTTCGGCCCGGTCGGCGCCCTCCTTCGAGAAGCGGCCCCGCAGCGGATTGCCCGTCAGCACGATACGATCGGCCGGGAAGAAGCGTTCCATTCTCTCGTAGGCCGTACAGATGCGTTTGGCGCGTTTGCCCAGGATCTTGTTCGTCACCCCGGCATAGGAGTTCTGCTCCTGGATGACGGTCGGCACGCCCATACGCTGGGCCGCCCACAGCACCGGAGCGCTCGCATAGCCGCCGAACCCAACCACCGCATCGGCCCCGAAATCGCGGATGACCCGTTTGGCCATCCGGATGCTTTTCAGCACCTTGAACGGCACCAGCAGGTTGTGCCAGTCGAGCCGCCGTTGCAGCCCCGCGATCGGGAGACCCACGATCCGGTAGCCCAGCGCCGGGACCTTCTCCATCTCCATCTTGCCCTCGGCGCCGACGAAAAGCAGGTCGACGTCATCGCCGAAGCGGCGTTTCAGCGCCTCGGCAACCGCCACGGCCGGGTAGATATGGCCCCCCGTGCCGCCGCCCGAAAGAATGATCTTTTTCATATCGTTTTTATTTTCAACCTCTTCTTTATACGGCCGGGGCTTCCATACCCTCCGGCTCCTCCGCTCCCCGGATCAACGGCCCCACGTGCCGCGGTCCAGCGAACGGTAGCCGATCGCCTCGGCAACATCCGCCGCCGCGATCTCCGCACGTCCGGCCAGATCGGCGATCGTCCGAGCCACTTTCAGGATCCGGTCGTAGGCCCGCGCCGAGAGCGACAGCCGCTCCATCGCCCGGGTAAGCAACGCCGAAGAGTCCGCATCCAGCCGACAGCAGCTCCGCAGCAGCGAACTCCCCATCATCGAATTGGTATGCACCCCCTCCACGCCGCGGAACCGCTCGGCCTGCACCTCCCGGGCCCGGATCACCCGTTCGCGGATCGCCGAACTCGGCTCGCCCGGAGCCGCCGATGTCAGCTCCGCAGGTTCGACCGGAATCACCTCTACCTGCAAGTCGATCCGATCCAGCAGCGGACCCGAGATCCGGCCCATGTAGCGATGCACGCTCCCCGGCGAGCAGGTACATTCCTTCGTCGGGTGGTTGTAATAGCCGCACGGGCAGGGGTTCATCGCCGCCACCAGCGTGAAGTTCGCCGGATACTCGACGCTGTACTTCGCCCGCGAAACCACGATCCGTTTCTCTTCCAGCGGCTGCCGGAGCACTTCCAGCACGCTCCGCCCGAATTCGGGCAGTTCGTCGAGGAACAGAACGCCGTTGTGGGCCAGCGAGACTTCGCCCGGGCGCGGCGACTGTCCGCCGCCGATCAGCGCCACCTGCGACGTGAGGTGGTGCGGGGCCCGGAACGGGCGCAGGGTCATCAGTCCCCCGGCAAACTCCGTCTTCCCCGCCACGGAGTGGATCTTGGTCGTTTCGAGCGCCTCCTCGCGCGTCAGCGGCGGAAGGATCGTCGGCAGGCGCCGCGCCAGCATCGTCTTCCCCGAGCCCGGGGCGCCGATCATCAGCACGTTGTGTCCGCCCGCCGCCGCGATTTCCAGCGCCCGCTTCACGTGTGTCTGCCCCTTCACGTCGGCGAAATCCTCCGCATAGTGCAGCCGCGAAGGATCGAACGGATCCGCATCGGAGGGAAGCGTCGGCGCGATCGTCCGCTCGCCGTTCAGGTACTCCACGACCTCGCGCAGCGTCCCTGCCCCCACGATCTCGATGCCCGTGACGACGGCCGCCTCGGCGGCGTTCTCCGCCGGAAGCACCACCCGCCGAAGCCCCTCCCGCCGTGCGGCAAGGGCCAGCGGCAGCATCCCCCGGACCGCACGGAGCGACCCGTCGAGCGACAGCTCCCCGACGAACATCGTATCGCCGACCGCCCCAGCGTCGATCCGCCCCATCGCCGCAAGGATCCCCACGGCGATCGGCAGGTCGAAGCCCGCACCCTCCTTGCGGAGATCCGCAGGCGCCAGATTCACCACCACCTTGCGTCCCGACATCCGTTCGCCCGAATTCCCGAACGCCGCACGGATCCGCTGTTCGCTCTCCTTCACGGCATTGTCGGGGAGACCCACCAGATACAAACCCAGACCGCCGCCCGTGATGTCGACCTCGACGGTCACCTTCACGGCGTCGATCCCCAGAAGGGCTCCGGCAAACGTGCGAACGAACATGGCTGTATCGGATTATGCGAACGACAACGGGATGATGCGGCAATCAGAACGGAGCCTCCTCGTCGAGATGCGCCGAGCGATTCAGGTCGAACTCCCCGCCCTGGGCGCCGCCCAGAGCGCCGCCCCCCATCGGGGCGCCGTTCGAGCCGCTCGCATAGTCGTCGTAGGCCTGCTGGCTCTCCGACGCCTGCGCCGGAGGCAGCATCGAGTCGTCCATGTCCGTAAAACGGGCCTGCTCTTTCAGGAAGCGCAGGTTCACGTCGCACACCGCACCGTTACGGTGCTTCGCCAGAATGATTTCGGCCATGCCCGCCGTGGGCATACCGTTCTCGTCCTGATTGATGCCGTAGTACTCCGGGCGGTGGATGAAGGCCACGATGTCGGCGTCCTGCTCGATGGCCCCCGACTCGCGGAGGTCCGACAGCTGCGGCCGCTTCGAACCGCCGCGCATCTCCGTCGCGCGGCTCAACTGCGACAGCGCGATCACCGGAACGTTCAGCTCCTTGGCGATCGCCTTCAAGGTCCGCGAGATGAAGGCCACCTCCTGCTCGCGGTTGCCCTTCGTATCCTGATTGCCGGTCATCAGCTGCAAGTAGTCGATGATGATGATCTTGATGTCGTTGTG
>DSTMR04002__coassemble_962_pt1 | contig 25835 bp, 25 predicted proteins | sample DSTMR04002__metabat2_high_PE_025 | metagenome-assembled genome bin DSTMR04002
CGGCCATCCGTCTGACCCACATCCCGACGGGCATCGTCGTGCAGTGCCAGGACCAGAAGTCGCAGTTGAAGAACTTCGACAAGGCCTTCGAGGAGCTGCGCACGCGCGTCTTCAACCTCGAATACTCGAAATACCTCGACGAAATCGCCTCGAAGCGCAAGACGATGGTCTCGACGGGCGACCGCTCGGCCAAGATCCGCACCTACAACTACCCGCAGGGGCGCATCACCGACCACCGCATCAACTACACGATCTACAACCTTGCAGCCTTCATGGACGGCGACATCCAGGACTGCATCGACCACCTGATCGTGGCCGAGAATGCCGAGCGTCTGAAAGAGAGCGAGCTGTAAATCCCTCCTGCCGGGCAATATCCGGGGGCGGGGGACGTTTTAAGGAGGAGAGATTTCCGGTATGATGAAACGACTGACCATCCTGTTCCTGTTCGGAGTGCTGTTCGGCGCAACGGCCCGGGCCGCCGCGCCGCGACCGAAGCCCCAACCGCTCTATATCGTCAACGGCAAGGTGGCGGAAGCCATCCACGCCATTCCGCCCGAGGAGATCGAGCACGTCGAGATGCTCCCGGCCGACGAGGAGACCATCGCCCGCTACGGCGAGCGCGCCATGCACGGCGTGATGCTCATCACGCTGCGTTACGACGAACCGGCGACCTTCCCGGCCGATACGACCTTCGGGAACTACATCGCCCGCCAGGTCCGCTGGGAGGATGACGAACCCGTGGCGCGGGTCGTCCTGCGCTATACGGTCACCCCCGAAGGGACCATACAGATCGGCGAAACGCTCGAAGCCACCGACAACCGGCTCAAACGGCGCGTCCTGAAGGCCGTCGAGGAGTCGCCGCGCTGGCAGCCCGCCCGGAAAAACGGACAGCCGATCGCCAGCGAGGGGGTGTTGAGCATCCAGCTCCCCGAGGGGCGTCCGATGCCGCGCCAGGTCGAGCTGGTCTACCGCTGACGGAGCAAAAACACGTAAACGGAACCAAACAAGGGAAGACTGGGGCCCGAAGGCCGAAGTCGAAACGCGAGATAACAGAGAGAACCGACAAGCAGAGAAAGAGAACGGGGAAGGAGACAACTCCATACCCCTCCCGCATTTCACGATTCATCCTTTCAAAAACCGGAAACTTATGAAGACCAACTCCCTTGCAGCATGGATTCTGGCCGTCCGGCCGTACAGTCTCGGCAATGCCGTCATCCTGATCCTCATAGGGTCCGCACTGGCCTGGACCGACGGATCGTTCCATTGGATTCCGGCCGTGCTGTGCCTTCTCTTCGCCGTGCTGATGCAGTGCACGGCCAATCTGGTCAACGACCTCTGGGACTACCTCAAAGGCGCCGACCAGCCCGACCGGCTGGGTCCCGACCGCGCCTTCGCCAAAGGATACATCACCCCCCGCGCCATGAAGGCCGGCATCGCCGCCTTCACCGTGGCGTCGTGCGCCGCCGGTATCGGTATCCTCGTCTGGGCCCAGCGCCACGACATGCTGGCCTGGGGCGGATGGGAGCTCGTCGCTGCGGGCGTGGCCTGCGTCATCTTCGCCTACTTCTACACCGCGGGGCCGTGGCCGCTCGCCTATCACGGGCTGGGCGACGTGGCCGTCATCCTCTTCTTCGGGCTCGTCCCCGTGGGCTTCACCTACTACGTCCAGACCGGAGCGTGGTCGTGGGATGCGACCGTCACGGCGTTAGCCTGCGGACTGGTCATCGACACCATGCTGATGATCAACAATTTCCGCGACCGTGAGGAGGATGCCCGCTGCGGCAAGCGCACGGTGGTCGTCGCCCTGGGCGCGAAATTCGGGAGTTGGAGCTACTTCGGGCTCGGAGCCGCGGCCGTCGTGCTGTGTCTGACGCTGCTGGCCGCCGGACGCATCTGGGCCGCCCTGCTGCCGCTCCTCTACCTCGCGGGCCACACCGCCACGTGGCGCAAGGTGGTCCGCATCGACCACGGGGACGAACTGAACATCTGCCTCGGCGAGACGGCCCGCAACATCATGCTCTTCGGAGCGCTGCTCACGATCGGAATCCTGCTCGGCTGATGGCTGAAATCCAACATATTACCCTGCGCGAGCTACAACGCCGCGTGAAATCGGCGCTCGAAGGTCAGTTCGCCCTGCCCCTCTGGGTGAGCGCCGAGATCTCCGACATCAAGGTCAACTACTCGGGCCACTGCTACCTCGAACTCGTCGAGAAGGGCGGCGACAACGGAGTCCCCACGGCACAGGCCCGGGCCGTAATCTGGAAGTCCCACTACCCCCGCATCGCCGGCTACTTCGAGGCCGAAACGGGACAGCGGCTCGCACCGGGATTGAAGGTGCTGGCCAAAGTGCTGGTCTCCTACCACGAACTCTACGGTTTCTCGCTGCAAATCACCGATGTGGACCCCTCGTACACGCTGGGCGACCTGGAACGCCAGCGCCAGCAGACCATCGCGCAGTTGCAGCAGGACGGCGTCTGGGAGATGAACCGCGAAGTCCCGCTGCCGATGGTCGTGCAACGCGTGGCCGTCGTGTCGAGCGCCAACGCCGCCGGGTATCAGGACTTCCGCAAGGAGCTGGCGAAGAGCCCCTACCGCTTCGACGCAGAGCTCTTCGACGCCTTCATGCAGGGCGAGGCGGCCGAAGGGTCGATCATCGACGCCCTGTGCCGCGTGGCCGACCGCATGGAGGAGTTCGATGCCGTGGTGATGATCCGCGGCGGCGGGTCGCGCAGCGACCTGAACTGTTTCAACGCCTACCGCCTCTGCTCCTACGTCGCACAGTTCCCCCTGCCGGTCATCACGGGCATCGGGCACGACAAGGACACGAGCGTCGCCGACATGGTGGCCCACACCGCGCTCAAAACCCCCACGGCCGTCGCCGGATGGCTCGTCGAGCGGATGGGCTCCGTCGAGGGATGGCTCGACGCCGCGGCCCTGCAACTCCATGACGGGGTATTGAGGCTGGCCCGCACGCAGCAGGTGCGGCTCGAAGAGTTTGCGGGCGATGTGCGCCACCTCTCGCTCGGGATGCTCCGGCAGCGCGCGCTGGAAGCCGCGAACCGCGAGGAGGCGTTCCGGCAGGCCGTCGGCGCCTTCCTCCGGCAGGAACGGCAGCGGCTCGACGCGACGGGCGAACTGGTCGAAAGCCGTTCGCCGCGGCACATCCTCCGCATGGGATTTGCCGTGGTCCGCAAGAAGGGGCGCGCCGTAGCGTCGGTCCGGCAGGCAGCGGCCGGCGAGCGGCTCACGGTCGAGGTGGCCGACGGGCGTTTCGCCGTCGAGGTGACCCCGGAGACGGAGAAGGCCGAGGATAAAGCGTAAAACGACAACAACACCGGCAAGGACCGGTTGCAACGATATGGCAAAGAAAAAAGAGGAACCGACCTACACGGAGGCCGTCGCCGAGATCGAACGCATTCTCGCCCGCTTCCGCAACGAAGAGATGGACGTGGACAGCCTCGCGGCCGAGGTCAAACGCGCCACGGAACTGATCGCCGCCTGCAAGGCCAAACTCCGCAAGGCCGAAGAGGAGGTCAACCAGATTCTCGAAGCATGAAACGGCTGATCCGCTGGGCGCTGAACCACATCCCGCGTCCCGTGCTGCAACGCATGGCCTCGTGGGCCGTGCCCGTCATGGGGCTGTGCTACCGCGGGCGCGGCGTGGTGTGCCCCCTCTGCGGGGCGAAATACCGGAAGTTCCTCCCCTACGGATACGTGCAGTCGAGAGCCAACGCCCTCTGCCCGAAGTGTCTGTCGCTGGAACGCCACCGCCTGCTGTGGCTCTATCTGACGCGCGAGACCGATCTGCTGACCGCCTTCCCGCGCACGCTGCACATTGCTCCCGAGGTGTGTATCATGCGTCACCTGAAACCGCACTTCAAGTCCCGGCCCGGGCAGTACATCACGGCCGATCTGGAAAGCCCGCTGGCCGACCTCCATTTCGACGTGCAGCAGATCCCGCTCGGGGACAACTCCGTGGACGTGGTGCTCTGCAACCACATCCTCGAACACGTCGCCGATGACCGAAAGGCGCTGCGCGAGTTGCACCGCATACTGAAACCCGGCGGCTGGGGCATCCTCCTCTCGCCCGTCGACCGCGACTACGAAGAGACCTTCGAGGACGACTCGATCGTCGACCCCGACGAGCGCACCCGCATCTTCGGGCAGTACGACCACCGCCGCATCTACGGTCAGGATTATGTCGACCGTCTGCGCGGAGCGGGATTCGAGGCCGCCGACATCGACTATGCCGCCTCGCTCCCCGAGGAGGAGCGGCGGCGATACGCCCTCCCCGAAGACCATATCTACGTGGTGTACAAGCACTGACGGGAGCGAGTATCCGCATCAAAAAATCTCCGGGCCTTACAGGTCCGGAGATTTTTCATGGAGGGGGGGGGTCAATAGAGGTAGAAGACGATTCCGATGAAGTGGCACACCACCGCGAGGTTGATCAGCAGGTGCCACACCATGTGGTGGTAGCGAAACCCCTTCCGGGCGTAGAACCACGCCCCCAACGTATAGAGGACCCCACCGGCCGCAATCAGCCACAGCAGCTGTGTCGAGGCGTGGCGGATGAACAGCGGCAGGAAAAAGACAATCGTCCACCCCATCACCAGGTAGATCGTCAGGCTCACGGCCGGAATCGAACGCCGCGACAACGACTTGTAGAAGATCCCGAAGAGCACCATCGTCCATTGCAGCACGGTGATGAAGAGCCCCTGCCAGCCCCCGATCACCGACAATGCTATCGGCGTATAGCTCCCCGCAATGGCCACGTAGATGAAAATGTGGTCCAGAATGTGGAAAATCTCCTTGTGCCGCGACTGCGGGTTCATCGAGTGGTAGAGCGTCGACGCCAGAAACATCAGAAAAATCGAAACCACGAAGACCGAAACCGAAACCGCCGCCAGAACCCCTTCGGGATCATGTACATACGCCCAAACCGCCGCAAAAGGCAGCGCAATCAGCGCCGCCAGCGACATCACACCGTGCGATACCGCATTGGCAACCTCCTCCCCCAGCGTCGGAAGATAAACCCCTTTTTTTGCTCCCATGACTCAACCATTTGATTCAATGTGCCAAATTTATAATTTTTTTTCATATCTTTGCGCACATAGGTATTCGGTTAGGTTAATTCGGTTCGGGAAATGGACTTCTCACGCTACGAAAATCTCCGCACTCTCGTGCGGACGAACTTCTCGGAGCAGACACAGCGTCTGGTTGACGAAGCGCTCGAATACGCCGGGGAAAAACTCGACGGTCTCGTGCGCTACGACGGCTCGCCCCTGATCGGACATGGCGTCGCCGTCGCCGAAATCGTCATCTCCGAGGTCGGACTCGGGAGGAACTCGACCCTCTCGTCGATCCTCCACGATGTCGTGCGAATCGCTCACAAGCAGCTCCCCGCCGAGGAGTTCCTCGCCCTCACGGCCGAAATCCAGAACCGGTTCGGCGACCAGGTCGTCGGGATCACCATGGGCCTCGCGAACATCTCCGAACTCCGCCTCAAAGTCGCCAAGGAGCAGGCCGACAACTTCCGCGATCTGATCGTCAGCTACTCCGAGGATCCCCGCGTGATCCTCATCAAGCTCGCCGACCGGCTCGAAGTGATGCGCTCGCTCGACATCTTCCCCCACGAAAAGTGGCGCAAGAAGAGCTGGGAGGCGATGAACCTCTACGCGCAGATCGCACACAAGCTGGGTCTCTACTCGATCAAGAGCGAATTGGAGGACATCGCCCTGAAATACCTCGAACCGAAGGATTACGAACATATCGTCACCAAACTCGAAGAGAGCGCCGACGAACGCCGCGCCTTCATCGCACGGTTCCTCGTGCCCATCGAGCAGCGCCTCAACCGACTCGGCATCCGATACCACATCAAGAGCCGCACGAAGTCGATCTTCTCGATCTGGAACAAGATGCAGAAGCAGCACGTCCCCTTCGAGGGCGTCTACGACATCTTCGCCATACGCATCATCATCGACTGCGAGCGCGAGCAGGAAAAACCCCTCTGCTGGACCGCCTACTCCGTGGTCACGGACTTCTATACGCCCAACCCCAACCGCATGCGCGACTGGATCTCGATCCCCAAGTCGAACGGTTACGAGTCGCTCCACACCACCGTCTCGGCCGAAGGCCGCTGGGTCGAGGTGCAGATCCGCACCGAACGCATGGATGCCGTCGCCGAGCGCGGTATCGCCGCCCACTGGCGCTACAAGGGCGTCGGGCAGGGCGCACAGACCAGCGAACAGTGGTTGAGCCGCCTGCGCGAACTGATGGAGGACACCACCCACTCGCTCGCACAGCGGTTCGACGCCAAACCCGCCTCGGGCGAGATCTTCGTCTTCACGCCGAACGGCGACCTGCGCAAACTGCCCGAAGGGGCCACGCTGCTCGACTTCGCCTTCGATATCCATACGAACCTCGGCTCGACCTGCGTCGGCGGAAAGGTCAACAACCGCGCCGTCTCGATCCGCGAACCGCTCAAAAACGGCGACATCGTCGAGATCCAGACCCAGAAAAACCAGACCCCGAAATCCGACTGGCTGAACGTCGTCGTCACCTCGAAGGCCCGCAACAAGATCAAGTCGTTCCTCCGCGAGGAGCAGGCCAAGCATACCCGCATGGGCCGCGAGGAGCTGGAACGCAAGCTCAAAAACTGGAAGATGGCCATCTCGATCGACGAGGCCGTGGCCTATCTCGCCCGGCACTTCAAGCTCCGCCTCGGCAGCGACGTCTACGGGCTGATCGCCACCCAGAAACTCGACTTCGGAACCGTCAAGGAGCTGCTCTCGCGCCACCTCTCCGGCGAAGCCGCCGAGGAGCGCCGCGCCGCGGCCGCCGAAATCGAACGACAGAAGGCCGCACAGCACGCCGCACAGGAGAAGGCCGCACCGCAGGATGCACTGGTCATCGACGACGACATCTCGAAGATCCAGTACAAGCTGGCCAAGTGCTGCAACCCGATCAAGGGGGACGAGGTGTTCGGATTCATCACCATCAACTCCGGCATCACGATCCACCGCTGCGACTGCCCCAATGCCAAGCGCATGCGCGAGAACTATCCCTACCGCGTCGTCGAGGCCCGCTGGCGGCAGTCCGCCGAGGGTGCCTTCCGCGTCTCGATCCGCATCGTCGCCGCAGACACCACCGGCATGGCCAACCACATCACCGAGGTCATCATCCGCGACCTGAAACTCAACATCCGGTCGATCAACTTCGCCGCCGCAGGGAACGGCTGCATCGCCGGAACCGTCGCCGTCGAGGTCCCCGGTACGGCCGTCGTCGATACGCTCATCCACCAGATCATGCGCATCAAGGGCGTACAGCGAGCCTATCGCATCAACTGATTCCGTCAACATCTTTACCCACACTATCGATCAATGAATAACAACACAATCAGCGTCGTATTTGCCGACTCGTCGCATGCGCACTACGCTCCGCGGATCTGCCAGCTCATCTACGAGTCCGCATTGCAGCGGGGAACGGGGATCGCCAAGCGTTCGCCCGAGTACATCGCCGCAAAAATGACCGGTGGCAAGGCCGTCGTGGCGCTGGACGGTGAAAGACTGGTCGGGTTCAGCTACATCGAGTGCTGGGGGCATGGCGACTTCGTCGCAACCTCCGGTCTGATCGTCGATCCCGAGTACCGGCACATGGGACTCGCGGAGCAGATCAAACGACGAACCTTCGAGCTGGCCCGACGACGATTCCCGTATGCCAAGTTATTCAGTATCACCACGTCGCTCCCCGTCATGAAACTCAACTCCCGCATGGGATACGTCCCCGTGACCTTCTCCGAACTCACCGAGGACGAGGAGTTCTGGCGCGGATGCGAAGGGTGCTGCAACTACGACATCCTCCAACGCAACAACCGACGCATGTGTCTCTGCACGGGCATGCTGTACGATCCCGCGAAGGAACCGCCCCAGAAGCACTCCCGATTCGCACCCTACGTCATGTTCATGAAGAACAAAATCAAAAAACTCTTCCATCTGAAATAAAAAACGATATAAAGCCATGGATACCAAGAAAAAAGTCGTACTGGCGTTCAGCGGCGGGCTGGACACCTCGTTCTGTGTGAAGTACCTCTCCGAGGAGAAGGGTTACGATGTCTACACGGCCATCGCCAATACCGGAGGTTTCTCGAAGCCCGAACTCGAACGCATCGAGAAGCGAGCCCTGGAGCTCGGCGCCGTCAGGCACGCCACGCTCGACATCGAGCAGGAGTACTACGAGAAGAGCATCCGCTACATGGTCTTCGGCAACATCCTCCGCAACGGCACCTACCCCATCTCGGTGAGCTCCGAGCGCATCTTCCAGGCCATCGCCATCATCGAGTACGCCAAGCAGATCGGTGCCGACGCCGTAGCCCACGGCTCGACCGGCGCCGGGAATGACCAGGTGCGTTTCGACCTCACGTTCCAGATCCTCGCCCCCGAGATCGAGATCATCACCCCGACGCGCGACATGACCCTCACGCGCGAATACGAGATCGACTACCTGCGCAAGCACGGCATCACGGCCGACTACAAGAAGATGGAGTACTCGATCAACAAGGGGTTGTGGGGCACCTCGATCGGCGGCAAGGAGACCCTCCATTCGGAGCAGACGCTCCCCGAAGAGACCTATCCGAGCCAGATCACGGCCGAAGGCGAGGAGCACCTCAAACTCTCGTTCGACAAGGGAGAGCTGTGCGCCGTGAACGGGAAGCCCTATGCCGACAAGGTCGAGGCCATCCGCGCCGTCGAGACCATCGGCTCGAAGTTCGGAATCGGCCGCGACATGCACATCGGCGACACGATCATCGGCATCAAGGGACGTGTCGGATTCGAGGCCGCCGCCCCGATGCTCATCATCGCCGCGCACAAGATGCTCGAAAAGCACACCCTCACCAAGTGGCAGATCTACTGGAAGGACCAGGTCGCCACGTGGTACGGCATGTTCCTCCACGAGGCGCAGTACCTCGAACCCGTCATGCGCGACATCGAGGCCATGCTCCTTTCGTCGCAGCAGAACGTCACGGGAACCGTCGAACTGATCCTCCGCCCGAGAAACTACACGCTCGTCGGCGTCGAGTCGCCCTTCGACCTCATGAAGACCGACTTCGGCGAGTACGGAGAGGTCAACAAGGCCTGGACGGCCGACGACGCGAAGGGCTTCACGAAGATCCTCGCCAATCCGATCAAGATCTACTACAACGTCCAGAAACGTAACGAAAAACCGGAAAAATGATCCGCGCGGGAATCATCGGAGGGGCCGGATACACGGCCGGGGAGCTGATCCGCCTGCTGGTGAACCACCCGCAGGTCGAGATCGCCTTCGTACACAGCACCTCCAACGCCGGGAATCTCCTCACGGAGGTCCACGGCGGGTTGGAGGGCGAGACGTCGATGCGCTTCTGCGAGGCGTATGACCTCACGTCGATCGACGTCGTCTTCCTCTGTTCGGCACACGGGCAGAGCCGCACGTGGATGGCGGAGCAGCGTCTGCCCGAAGGTTTGCGCATCATCGACCTCGCGCAGGACTTCCGCGACGAGTCCGAAGGGTTCGTCTACGGCCTCCCGGAGATGAACCGCGGGCGAATCCGGGAGGCCCGCCGCGTGGCCAATCCGGGCTGTTTCGCCACGGCCATCCAGCTGGCGCTGCTGCCGCTGGCCGCCGCAGGGCTGCTCGAAGACGAGGTGCACGTCACGGCCGTCACCGGATCGACCGGCGCCGGCGTGAAACCCTCCGCCACGACCCATTTCAGCTGGCGGTCGGACAACCTCTCCGTCTACAAGGCCTTCTCGCACCAGCATCTGCTCGAAATCGGCCGCAACCTCCGGCTGCTGGAACCCGCCTTCGGGAGCGAGATCAACTTCGTACCCATGCGCGGAGACTTCACCCGCGGCATCCTCGCCAGCGTCTACACCAACTGCCCGCTCGATGAGGAAGCCGCCCGGAAGCTGTACGCCGACTACTACGCCGGTGCGGCATTCACCCATGTCGCAGAGCGCGCGGTCGATCTCAAACAGGTCGTGAACACCAACAAGGCGCTGGTCCATACGGCCAAATACGGATCGAAGCTGCACGTCGTCTCGGTGATCGACAACCTCCTGAAAGGAGCCTCGGGGCAGGCCGTACAGAACATGAACCTGATGTTCGGGTTGGACGAGCGCGAAGGGCTGCGCCTCAAAGCCAGCGCGTTTTAATTACTCCGGACGGGGAGGGATGTCTCCCCGATGCGGAGCCCAAACAAAAAACTATCATGGAACTTTTCAACGTATATTCGCTCTATCCGATCGAGCCCGTGCGGGGAAAGGGGTGTTTCGTCTACGACGAGGCCGGAACCGAATACCTCGACCTCTACGGCGGGCACGCCGTCATCTCGATCGGACATGCACAGCCCGACTATGTGAAGGCCCTGTCGGAGCAGGTCGGGAGGCTCGGATTCTACTCCAATTCGGTGCTGAACTCCCTGCAAGTCGAACTGGCCCGGCGTCTCGGGAAGGTCTCGGGCTACGACGACTACCGGCTCTTCCTCTGCAACTCCGGCGCCGAGGCCAACGAAAACGCCATCAAGCTGGCGTCGTTCCATACCGGGCGCAGCAAGGTGTTGGCCATCGAACGCGCCTTCCACGGACGCACCTCCGGAGCCGTGGCCGTCACGGACAATCCCGCCATCTCGGCACCCTTCAACCGCACGCCCAACGTCGAGTTCACCCCGCTGAACGACCTTGAAGCAGCCCGCACGAAGCTTGCCACGCGCGAATTTGCCGCCGTGATCGTCGAGGGCATTCAGGGCGTGTCGGGCATCCACTGCCCCACGGACGACTTCCTCCGCGGGCTGCGCGAGGCGGCCACAGAGACCGGCACGCAGCTCATTCTGGATGAGATCCAGTCGGGGTACGGACGCACGGGCCGTTTCTTCGCCCACCAGCAGGCCGGGATCCGTCCCGACCTGATCACCACCGCCAAAGGAATGGCCAACGGTTTCCCGATCGGCGGCGTGCTGATCGCTCCCCACTTCGAGGCGCGGCCCGGGATGCTCGGGACCACGTTCGGCGGGAATCACCTCGCCTGTGCCGCGGCGATCGCCGTCCTGAAGGTCATCGAGCGCGAAGGACTCGTCGAAAATGCCGCCGCTGTCGGGCAATACCTCCTCGATGAACTGCACGCCATGGAGGGGTTGAAGGAGGTCCGCGGACGCGGTCTGATGATCGGCATCGAGATCGACGGCTCGGGATCGGAACTCCGCAAGCGGTTGCTCTTCGGGAAGCACATCTTCACCGGAGGCGCCGGGGCCTCCGTCGTGCGGCTGCTGCCCGCGCTGTGTCTCACGCGCGAGTTGGCCGACCGCTTCCTCGAAGCATTCCGCACCACGCTGCACAACCGATAAACCGTTCGGGGCCGGCTCCGGGGTGCGGCGGCGGAAGTCACCGCAGCGTCGGAGCACACGCAAAGGCCCCGTCACCCCAAAACATGCACAAGAGATGAAAAAATTCACCTGCGTACAGGATATCGGCGACCTGAAAACAGCCGTCGCCGAAGCATTGGAAATCAAGCGAAACCGCTTCCAGTTCACCGGGCTGGGACGCAACAGGACGCTGTTGATGCTCTTCTTCAATTCGAGCCTCCGCACGCGGCTCTCGACCCAGAAGGCCGCCATGAACCTCGGCATGAACGTCATGGTCCTCGACGTCAACCAGGGCGCCTGGAAGCTCGAAACCGAGCGCGGCGTCGTGATGGACGGCGACAAGGCCGAACACCTGCTCGAAGCAATCCCCGTCATGGGATCCTACTGCGACGTGATCGGCGTGCGATCCTTCGCCCGTTTCCAGGACAAGGCCGAGGATTACGAGGAGCGCGTATTGGAGCAGTTCATCCGCTACTCGGGACGTCCGGTCTTCTCGATGGAGGCCGCAACGCGCCATCCGTTGCAGAGTTTCGCCGACCTGATCACCATCGAGGAGCACAGGACCACGAAGCGCCCGAAGGTCGTCATGACCTGGGCTCCCCATCCCAACGCCCTGCCGCAGGCCGTGCCCAACTCCTTCGCCGAGTGGATGAACGCCGCCGGGTACGACTTCGTCATCACCCATCCCGAAGGCTATGAGCTCGATCCGAAGTTCGTCGGCGGCGCCCGCGTCGAGTACGACCAGCGCAGGGCCCTCGAAGGCGCCGACTTCGTATACGCCAAGAACTGGGCCGCCTATGCCGACCCCAACTACGGAAAGGTCCTCTCGCGCGACCGCGCGTGGACGGTCGACACCGAGAAGATGGCGCTGACGAACAACGCCTGGTTCATGCACTGTCTGCCCGTGCGGCGAAACATGATCGTCACGGACGAGGTGATCGAGTCGCCCCGCTCGCTGGTGATTCCCGAGGCGGCAAATCGTGAAATATCGGCACAGGTCGTGCTCAAACGGCTGTTGGAGGGGCTGGAATGATGGAAAAGATCACGGTGGTGAAGATCGGCGGGAATGTCATCGACAATCCCGAAGCCTTGAAGGCCTTCCTCGCGGAGTTCACTGCGGTCGAGGGTCCGAAGATCCTCGTCCACGGAGGCGGGAAGCTCGCCACGCGGCTCGCCGAACGGCTCGAACTCAAAGTCCAGATGGTCGACGGACGACGGATCACCGACAAGGGAACGCTCGACGTCGTGACGATGGTCTACGCCGGGCTCGTCAACAAGCAGGTCGTCGCCGGATTGCAGGCCGTCGGCTGCAACGCCATCGGTCTCTCCGGAGCCGACGGGAACGCCGTAACGGCCCACCGGAGAGCTCCGCAACCGATCGACTACGGATTTGTCGGCGACATCGACCGCGTGGATTCGGCGTTGCTGCAACGGCTGTTGGAGGGAGGGTTGGTCCCCGTCTTCTCGGCCATCATGCACGACGGACACGGCACGCTGCTCAACTGCAACGCCGACAGCGTCGCCTCGGCCGTGGCGCTCGGAGCCGCAGCCGTCGCCCCGACCGATCTGGTCTTCTGTTTCGAGAAGTCCGGCGTGCTGCGCGATCCCGAGGACGAAGGTTCCGTCATTCCCGAAATCACCGCCGACAGTTACCCGCCGCTCAAAGCCGACGGTACGGTCAGCAAGGGAATGATCCCCAAGATCGAAAACGCCCTGAAAGCCGTCGAACAGGGGGTGCGGAGCGTCACGATCCGCAGCTCGGCCCATCTGGCAGACGGCATCGGAACCGTCATCCGCAAATAAAACCCGGGGCACGCCCCGACAAAATACGAAAGGCGGAAGCCTTTCCCCGAAAAAGAGATGAATCCGAAAACCGCAGAAGCCGTCGAACTCTTGCAGGCGTTGATCGCAACGCCCTCGCTCTCGCGCGACGAGGCCCGCACGGGCGACCTGCTCTTCGCCTTCCTCGCGGAGCACGGCGCCGCGCCCGAACGGCTGCACAACAACGTCTGGGCCCGGGCCGAAGGGTATGATCCCGCACGGCCGACCCTGCTGCTGAACTCCCACCACGACACGGTGCGCCCCGCGGCATCCTACACCCGCAACCCGTTCGCACCGGTGATCGAGGAGGGGTGTCTCTACGGACTCGGCAGCAACGACGCCGGGGCGTCGGTCGTCGCACTCGCCGAAACCTTCCTCACGTTCCGGCGCCGCCGACTGCCCTTCAACCTCGTCGTGGCCCTCTCGGCCGAGGAGGAGTGCATGGGCGAGCACGGCATGCGGGCGCTGCTGCCCGCGCTGGGAAAGATCGACATGGCGCTCGTCGGCGAGCCCACCGGCATGCAGGCCGCCGTCGGTGAACGCGGGCTGGTCGTCCTCGACGGCACGGCCCGCGGCAAGAGCGGACATGCGGCCCGCAACGAGGGGGTGAACGCCCTCTACATCGCGCTGGACGACATCGCCCGCCTGCGCGGCTTCCGTTTCGAACGCGAATCGGCGCTGCTGGGACCCGTCGGCATCACCGTGACGCAGATCGAGGCCGGGACGCAGCACAACGTCGTTCCGGACGTCTGCCGCTTCGTCGTCGACGTCCGCACGACCGACGCCTACACGAACGAGGAGGTGGTCGAGATCCTGCGCCGGGCGTTGCAGTCGGAAGTCGTGCCCCGCTCGACCCGCATCCGCGCCGCCGCCGTCGGAGACGACCATCCGCTCGTCCGCGCCGCAACGGCCGTCGGCCGCAGCACCTTCGTCTCGCCCACGACCTCCGACCGCACGCTGATGCCCTTCCCGTCGCTCAAAATGGGTCCCGGAGAGTCGGCCCGATCCCACACGGCCGACGAATTCGTCCGCATCGACGAAATCGACCGGGCAATCACCCTCTACGAACAGTATATCGAACAGTTAGCCATTCTATACGCATGAGCACCACCAAACTTTGGGACAAGGGTTTCGAACCCGACAAGATGATCGAAGAGTACACCGTCGGCAACGACCGCGAACTCGACCTGCAACTCGCCCGCTACGACGTCCAGGGGTCGCTGGCACACATCGCCATGCTTGAAAAGATCGGGCTGCTCACCGCCGAAGAGCTCCGCACGCTGACCGCCGGCTTGCAGGAGATCGCCGCCGAAATCGAGGCCGGGCGTTTCGAGATCGAACCCGACACGGAGGATGTCCACTCGCAGGTCGAGCTGCTGCTCACCCGCCGGCTGGGCGACGTCGGAAAGAAGATCCACTCGGGCCGCTCGCGCAACGACCAGGTGCTCGTCGATCTGAAACTCTTCCTGCGCGACGAACTGCGCAAGGTCGCCGACGACACGAAAGCCCTCTTCGACCGCTTGCAGGAGCAGAGTGAACGATACGGGGAGGTGCTCATGCCCGGCTACACCCATTTGCAGATCGCCATGCCCTCGTCGTTCGGGCTCTGGTTCGGGGCCTACGCCGAGACGCTCGTCGACGACATGCGCCTCCTCGCCGCGGCCTGGCACATCGCCAACCAGAACCCGCTGGGATCCGCCGCCGGATACGGTTCGTCGTTCCCCCTCGACCGCACGATGACCACCCGGCTGCTGGGCTTCGAGACGCTCCACTACAACGTCGTCGCCGCACAGATGAGCCGCGGAAAGAGCGAGCGCGCCGCCGCGGCAGCCATCGCCGCCGTCGCCGCCACCGTCGGACGTCTGGCCATGGACGCCTGTCTCTTCATGAGCCAGAATTTCGGATTCATCTCGCTGCCCGACGAACTCACGACCGGGTCGAGCATCATGCCCCACAAGAAGAATCCCGATGTCTTCGAGATCATGCGCGGGCGCTGCAATCGCCTGCAAGCCGTGCCGAACGAAATCGCACTGCTCACGACGAATCTCCCGGTCGGATACCACCGCGATCTGCAACTCATGAAGGACATCCTCTTCCCGGCCCTCGCCGAGATTCGCCGCACGCTGCGCATGTGCGACTTCATGATGGCTCACGTCCGCGTCAACGAGCACATCCTCGAAGACCCGAAGTACGACTATCTCTTCACCGTGGAGGATGTCAACCGCCTCGTCCTGCAAGGCGTGCCCTTCCGCGAGGCATACCGCCAGGTCGGCATGGCCGTGCAGCGCGGCGAGTACCAGCCCACGCGCGAGGTGCATCACACCCACGAAGGGAGCATCGGAAACCGCTGCACCGCGGAGATCCGCCGCAAGATGGAGGCCGTCATGCAGGAGTTCAAAACCCCGGGGGTTCAGAAGGAGTTGTAACGAAAAAGGGGCAGCCGGGTTGGATTGCGCTACGGGCGGCTACGGGCGGTGAGAAGCCCGAGATCCCGGCGGTACTCCGTCGGCGTGCGCCCCAACAGGCGCCGGAACTCCTTGTTGAAGTGCGACAGGTTGTGAAAACCCGTCTCCGCGGCCGCCTGCACTACGGTCATCCCCTCCTGCGTCAACAGGCGGCAGGAGTGCGAAATCCGAATCTCATTCAGCCGGTCGAACAGTCGTTTCCCGGTTCGGCGCCGGAAATAACGGCACAGTGACGTCGGCGTAAAACCCGCGTGCGCGGCGACGTCCCCCAGAGAAACAGCCTCCCGGAAGTGGGCGTAGAGGTAGCTCTCGATCCGCCGGAGCGGTTCGTCCGCGCCGCAGGGCACCGTCCGGGCCGGGCCCGAAGGCGAGAGCGTGAAAGCATCCGACGACCGCCCCAATTCATCCAGCAATGCCAACAGTCCGGTGATGCGGTCGATACCCGTGCGCATGGAGAGTTCCCGCATCCGTTCCACCGCCCCGGCAACCTCCCGGGCCGAAGGGAAGCGGAGCCCCGATCGGCTCCGGTCCAGCAGGCGCTCGATCGCCCGGAACTCGGGGAGCGCCGTCAGCTCCGCCGGGAAGAGACGCGGCGAAAAGTAGAGAATTTCGCACGTCGCCGTCTCGAATGTCCCCGCATCGCACAGGTGCAGGTGCGGCGTATGGCTGCCGATGAGCGTCAGGGTGCCGGCTTCGTAGGGGGCAAAGCCGCTCCCCACGAACTCCATACCGCAACCCGACTCCACGTGGATCAGCTCGTATTCGGCGTGGTGGTGCAGCGGCGCGGAGAAGGCGAGCTCCGCCGTGCAGGCGAACGAGGCGTCCGCCGTCTGGAAGATCCGGAGGTGCCGGATCAGCGGGGCGGCTGTCGGAGCGCTCGTCGGCGGAGCGCTCCGGACGGTACGGGGTGTTCGGGCGTTCATTTCGGGACAATTCAGCATGTTCTTCGGCAAAGATAACATCATATCGGGGTTTCGGAAGCACCTATCTTTGCAAAAGATCAAAATCATCGAAAAATGAACGATTCCGAATCTCTCCAAGCCAGCATGGTCCGGGTCAGGCGGGCCGTCGAGGCACTGCGCAGCGGGCGCGGCATCCTGCTCACCGACGACGAACAGCGCGAAAACGAAGGCGACCTGATCTTCCCGGCCGAAAAAATCACGATCCGGCAGATGGCCCTGCTCATCCGGGCGTGCAGCGGCATCGTCTGTCTCTGCATCACCCCGCAGAAGGCCGCGGCACTCGGGCTCCCGCCGATGGTCCGCGAGAACACCAGCCGCTACGGCACCAACTTCACGGTCTCGGTCGAGACCGCCGCGGGAACGACGACCGGCGTCTCGGCCGCCGACCGCTTGCAGACCGTCCGAACGGCCGCGGCCGACGCCGCCCGGCCCGAAGATCTGGTACGCCCCGGGCACCTCTTCCCCCTCGTCGCCCATCCCGACGGCGTAGCCGGGCGGCAGGGGCATACCGAAGGAAGCATCGAGCTGATGAAAATCGCCGGACTGAAACCCTGTGCCGTGTTGTGCGAGCTGATGAACCCCGACGGCTCGATGGCCCGGCGCCCGGAGATCGAGGCATTCGGACGCCGGCACCGCTGTCCCGTCGTCTCGGTCGCCGACCTGATCCGCTATCGCGAAGCAACGGCCGGAAAGTAAAAAAGAAAGAGAATCGGCCGTTCCTGCACAGCGGAGATTCATCGCAAAGAAAGTTCATACAAGCCCTTTCCGAAACGCGGAAATCTGTACCGGACCGGTAAAGAGTCACAAGACAGCGCGACATATCCAAATTATTTTACCTATCTTTGCAAACAGGGTTTCACGTCAGAAAAAATCCAAGACTCGAAAATGAATTAGAGACATACAGACATATCGTTTACAAGGCGTCAGCTTTCATTCTTGTTCTTGAAACTTCGACACTTTCAGAGCAGCCAAGAGTAAAGCGGGAACGCCCACGAAAACGTGGGCATTACTCGTTTATTTGGTTGCAAAGGTAGTCGAAGACCTCAAGAACAGATAAAAGTACTGTCCCACGTCTTTTTATTGCATTCAGTCTCACGGGGATGGGTGGGACTACCCAAACAATTAATCCGACATGAAGAAATTTCTGTTTTTGGGATGGCTCCTCGCCGCAGCGTCGCTGACCGCCTGCGACAAGGACAACGAACAAGAGGACGGGCCTTGTCCCGTCACCGACATCGAACTCCCGCAATCGAGCGAACAAACGCCCATCGAGCCCGGCAGCACAATCGAAATCCGCGGAAACGGATTCGAAGACGACTGCGAAATCTGGCTCTTCGGAGCGTCCCAAACCGCAGGAGTACAGGCCGAAATCCTCGAAGTCTCCGCCTCCGCCGTCCGCTTCACGGCCCCCAACCTCTGCGGGACCCAACGCATCGAACTCCGGCAGAACGGCGGGGTATGGGACATCGGAACGCTCGTCTTCCCCGAAGAGGAGATGCTGCCGATCGAGATTCTACCCCGCCGGATCTCACACATCAGAATCACCTATCCGGACGACTTATCCTTTGTCCAGCAGTTCGCCTACGACGAACAGGGCCGCATTGTCTCCATCACGGAAACGGACCAGCAATACGCCTATCCCGGGACCACGGCCCAGGATGAAGTGACCGAAATCACCTACGAAAGCGACCGCATCGTCATCACCGAGCCCTCCGGCGCACAGTCAATCCTCACGCTGGCCGACGGCCGGGCCACAGCCATCACCGGCGTCGCCTTCAATGACAACTACCCCGACGACTACGCCTTCACCTACGACGCAAACGGGTACATCGCAACCAGCACCTGGACCCAGAATCCCGACAAAACCTACTCCGCAAAGAGCCTCTACACCGTCGTGAACGGATGCATGACGCAGGTCCGGGAGGCCGAGGATTCCGGGGAGTGGTACGGCGGGAACGCCTCCTACACGAACAACCCCGAACGTATGAACAACCTCAACATCGACCTCTTCGGCATCAGCGACTTCATCACCACAACCGATCTCGACCGGATCTATCTGGTCGGCGCCGGAGGAAACCGTCTGAAAAAGCTCCCGGCATCGGTCGATTACGGAGAAAACGGAGTCGACACTTATCGCTACACGATGGAAGGTGAGTACATCTCGAAAATCGAAATCGACGAGGATGGTGAACCCCTCACGATACTGGAAATCTTCTACGAAGATTAACTCTCCGAATCCGACCAAAAAAAGGGCTCCGACCTTCGGAGCCCTCTTTCATGGAATGTCCGTGCGCGCGGACTACTTGATGCGCTCGTAGTACTCGCGCGTACGCGTGTCAACGCGGATCTTGTCGCCCGTATTGATGAACAGCGGTACGCGGATCGTCGCACCCGTATTCACCGTCGCCGGTTTCAGCGAGTTCGTCGACGCCGTGTCGCCCTTCACGCCCGGCTCCGTATAGGTTACCTCCATGTCCACGATCGGGGGAAGCTCCGCCGAAAGTACCGTCTCCTTCTCCGTGTGGAACATCACCTCCACGATCTGGCCGTCGGCCATCAGGTCGTAGTTGTTGATCAGGTTCTTGTCGATGTTGATCTCCTCGAAGGTCTCCGTGTGCATGAAGTGCATGCCCAGGTCATCCTCGTAGGTGAACTGGTACGGACGGCGCTCCACACGCACCGGCTCGATCTTCACTCCGGCCGAGAAGGTGTTTTCCAGCACCCGGCCGTTTTCGAGGTTTTTCAGTTTCGTACGTACGAAAGCGGGGCCCTTGCCCGGCTTCACATGCTGGAAGTCCACGATCTGGAACGTCTTCCCGTCCAGCTCGATGCACATGCCGATCTTGATGTCTGCGGTTGTTGCCATAGTTATCGTGTATTTTTTTAAGTGTTCTCGCGGCCGCAAAGGTAACAAAAAGTTCCCGAATTTCCTAATCTCCGCACTTCTGCCGCACGCAACCCCGACCTCCGCAACCCCGACCTCCGCCCCGTCATCCGCCCCGTCATCCGACCTCCGCCGCCCCGTCGCCCATGCCGCGCCGGAAAAGGCCGCGCAACGGCGGGCCCGAGCCCTACAACTCGATCGCCTTGCAGCGAAGACCCAGCTGACGGATCTTTTCCAACGTCCGCGGAAGCGCATAGCGCATGTTCCGGAACGCCTTCTCGCTGTCGTGGAAAACCACGATCGCCCCCGGAGCCAGGTATTTCGTCACGTTTTTCAGACACGTCCGGGGCGACAGCTGCCGGTTGTAGTCCCGCGAAATGATGTCCCACATCACCAGCTTGTAGCGCTGCCCCAGAAAACGCGCCTGCGCCGGCGTGATCTGCGCATACGGCGGACGGAACAGCTCCGTGTTGAGCAGATCGTTCGCAAAGTCCACATCCTCCGTGTAGCGTTCCAGACTCATTCCCCACCCCTTCTGGTGCGAATAGGTATGGTTGCCCACCTTGTGCCCCGCATCGAGAATCCGCTGGTAGAGGTCCGGATACATCTCCACGTTCTTCCCCAGCACGAAGAACGTGGCCTTCGCGTCGTACTTCTCCAACGTCGAGAGAATCCACTCCGTAATGCCCGGAGTCGGACCGTCGTCGAACGTCAGGAAAACCCCGTCCGGATCGTCGATCTCCCAGATCAGGTCCGGCATCAGACGCCGGATGAGTTTCGGTGGTTTCAAGCGCATACGTCCGCAAAAATAATCATTTTCCGTACCTTTTGGAAAAATAGTTGTATATTTGTAGAAATCCAACGTTTCCGATGCTCATGAAAACGATGCTCAACGGGGTGATCCTCGCCTTGATCGCCATCTCGACCGTCGCCTGCGACGCCTTCCATACTCTGAACAACAAGAAATCGGCACAGGGAAGACCCTATGAACTCATCGTCGTATGCCCGCAGATGGAGTGGAACGGCGAACTCGGAGACTCCATACGCGCCGTATTCACCGCCCCCGTGCCCTATCTCAACCAGGTCGAACCCCTGTTCGACGTGCTGCGCGTTACCGAACGCAGCTTCAAGGACATGATCGCCGACCACCGGAACATCCTCAAAATCGTCGTCGACCCCTCGCTCGAAAAGGCCGAAACGGCCGTCGAGTACGACGTTACCTCCGAACCCCAGATCGTACTCACCCTCCAGGGCCCTGACGACAAGGCCCTCGTCGGATACCTCTCCGAAAACCGCGACAACATGCTCCACGTCCTCGAAAAGGCCGAGCGCGACCGGGACGTGAAGGCATACGCCTCGTTCAACAACCCCGGAATCGAAGCCGCCGTCAAGAAGATCTTCGGCGCCGAAATCCGGGTTCCCAAAGGCTATGTCCTCGCCAAACAGTCCGAAGACTTCCTCTGGGCCCGCTACGAATACCCCACCGCCAGCCAGGGGTTCTTCATCTACGCATACCCCTATGAAGGCCCGCAGTCGCTGTCACGGGAGGCGCTGGTCGAGGCCCGCAACAAGTTCGCCGCCCGGATCCCCGGACCCTCCGACGGATCCTACATGACCACCTCCGACGCCTTCGAACCCGACTACCGGATGTTCCGCCTCGAAGGCCGGCTCTGGTGCGAACTCCGCGGATTCTGGGACGTCGAGGGCGACTTCATGGGCGGACCGTTCGTCAGCTATACGACCGTCGATACCGAAACCAATCGCGTCTTCACCATCGACGGGTACGTCTATGCCCCCGACCTGAACAAACCCCGCAAGCGAAACTACATCCGGGGAATCGAGCACCTGCTCTACACGATCCGATTCCCCGAAGAGCAAAAACAATAGCGTCGGCAAAAAACGACGACTCCCCGGAACGGATTCGACGCCCCCCGAAAATACCTGGTCCGCGTTGCGGGAAACGATGAAGAGCGGAGCGGATCAGGACGCGCCGAACGACTTTCGGCAGCACGCAGAAAACACGCATGCAGCAGATTCTGACATACATCTTCATCGCACTCTATTCGGTGACGATCCTCGGCGTCGTGCTGGTCATCATTACCGAAAACCGGAACCCGCTGAAAACGCTTCCGTGGATCATCGTGCTCGTGTTCGCTCCGGTCGTCGGGCTCGTCTTCTACTTCTTCTTCGGGCAGAATCTCTCCAAGCAGCGGATCATCTCCCGCAGAACCCGGAAACGAATCTCCATGCGGCTGGTCGAGACCGACGAAACCGGACGGGCCGAGATCCCCGAACAGTGGAAACCCCTCGCCCGGCTCTTCGAAAGCGCCGCCCACGCCGTGCCGCTCTACGGAAGCCGGATCACCCCCTATACCGACGGAAATGCCAAGATGGAGGCGCTCCTCAACGAGATCCGACGCGCCGAACATCACATCCATCTCCAATACTACATCCTCTGCGACGACCGGACCGGACGGCAGCTGCGCGACGCGCTCGTCGCAAAGGCCCGGGAGGGTGTCCGGATCCGGATCCTCTACGACGACGTCGGGTGCAGCGGCGTCAAGAAGGCCTTCTTCGAATCCATGCGCCGCGAAGGCATCGAGGTCCACGCCTTCCTCCACGTCCGATTCCCCCGCTTCACCAGCAAGATCAACTACCGCAACCACCGCAAGATCGCCGTCATCGACGGCCGCGTGGGATTCATCGGCGGCATGAACATCGCCGACCGCTATCTCGACGGGCCCGGATGGGGAACCTGGCGCGACTCCCATTTCCGCATCGAGGGACGCGGAGCGGCCGGATTGCAGGCCTCGTTCCTGAGCGACTGGTCCGCAACCACCAAGCAGCGGATCTCCGGAGCGGAGTACTATCCCCCGGTCGGGCACTTCTCCGACGGAATCTTGCAGATCGTACCCAGCGGCCCCTTCGGCAAGTGGCGCACGCTCTTGCAGGGGGACAGTTACGCCATCGCAAAGGCCCGGCGCAGAATCTGGATCCAAACCCCCTATTACCTCCCTTCCGAAGTCCTCAACTCCGCCTTGCAGACCGCCGCGCTGGCCGGAATCGACGTGCGGCTGATGCTCCCCGCACGATCCGACTCGCGCGTCGTGGATCTCGCATCGCACTCCTTCCTCGACGACATGATGAAGGCCGGCGTCCGGATTCTCTTCTACAAACCCGGATTCCTCCACTCCAAACTCCTGATCATCGACGACGATCTGACCGTCATCGGATCCGCCAACATGGATTTCCGCAGTTTCGAGCACAACTTCGAGGTAAACGCCTTCGTCTACGACGCCGACTTCAATGCCCGGATGGCCCGGATCTTCGAAAACGATGCCCGGGAGTCCCATGCGCTGACCCCCGCCGAATGGTTCAACCGCCCCCGTTCGCGGCGGTGGACCGAATCCCTCATGCGCGTCTTCTCTCCCCTGCTGTAAACCGGAGAGAGTGGGCGGCGAAATGGAAAATGGAAAATGGAAAATGGAGAATGGGGAATGGAGAATGGAGAATGGAGAATGGGGAGATGTGAGGGGAAGGAAGGAGAAAGAAGGAGAAAGAAGGAAAAAGCCACAGGCGGATCAGAGCTCCACGATGCCGTGGCGGATCGCATAGACCACCAGTGAGGCCGTATTCTTGCAGCCCGTCTTTTCGAGGATGTTTGCCCGGTGTTTGTCCACCGTGCGCTTCGAAATGAAGAGCGTATCGGCGATCTCCTGATTCGAAAGCCCCTGGCACACCGCAACCAGAATCTCCCGCTCGCGCGACGACAGCTGTTCGTCCGGAACATCCTCGCGCGTGCGCATCCGCCCCGTCAGCGACGAAAGCAACTGCGGCGAAAAATAGCTTCCTCCGGCCATCACCGCATCCATCGCTTCCAGCACGTCCCCGATATCCGAATCCTTCAACAGGAAGCCCTTCGCCCCGGCCTCGACCATCCGCGAATAGTAGCTCTCCTCGCCGAACATCGACAGCGTGATGATCCGAAGATCGGGCCGCCGCGCCAGCGCCCGCTCCGTGGTCTGCGCACCGTCGAGCCCCGGCATCGAGAAATCCATGAAGACGATGTCCGCCTCCACGTCGTCCAGCAGCGCCAGAAACTCCTCGCCGCTCCCGGCCTCACCCACGACCCGGCATCCCGCACAACGGTCCAGCAACCCCCGCAGACCGTTGCGGAAGAGCGAATGGTCGTCTACAAGGATAATCCGGCGCTCCATCTCAACGGCGGTGTTTGCGGTTGTTCTTCTCCGCAGACGGCTCCTGCTGCGTATTCACGCGGATCGCCGCACGCATCCCCTTGCCCTTCGACGACGTGATGTCGAACATCCCGCCCAGCGAGTTGATCCGCGAAGCGATGTTCGAAAGCCCCATCCCGCAGTCCATCATCGCCTGCGGATTGAAGCCCCGGCCGTTGTCCGAATAGTCCAGAGCCAGTTCCGGGCCGTTCTGCGACAGCGAAAGGTTCACCTCCGTACAGGCCGCGTGTTTGAGCGAATTGTTGATCAGCTCGCAGATCACCCGATAGAGGATCACCTCGATGTCCGTATCGTAACGCTCGCCCCGCAGGTTCGTCGTGAAGCGGATCTTCACGTCGTGCATCGCCGCGCTCTTGTCGATGAAGTTCTGGACGCCCCGCGCCAGCCCGAAGTCGTTCAGCACGTGCGGCGAAAGGTTGTTCGAGATCTCCCGCAACGACCGGATCGCCTCGTCGATCACATAGGTCGTATTGGCGATGATCTCACGCTGCTCGGGGCTCTGCTCCTCGCGCGAAAGCGCCGACAGCGACATCTTCGCCGACGACAACAGCGGACCCAGCCCGTCGTGCAGCTCCTTCGAGAAGCGCGAGCGGGCCTTCTCCTCCGTGCGCAGGACGGCCGTGAGGATCCGCTTGTTCAGCAGTGAACGCTGCCGGTTCAACCGCTCGATATATTTGAAGAGTTTGTGCGCGTACATCACACCGATCGACAGGCAGACCGAGATCACGATCCCCAGGTAGGCGAACCACCACCGCGAGATCACCTCCACGCCCGACTCCACGAGCAGCTGGATCAGACGCTCCACGGACAACAGCGAAAAGCCCACGATGAAGAGAATCCACACCGAATTGTACTTCGTCGTGCGGACCAGACGCAGCGCATAGCCCGTGGCCACGCACTGGACAACGATCGAGATGACCAACAGTATTCGGATCAGCATAGAGCGGGACTATTTTTCCACTTTTCCACAAAAATACGAAACAGAAACCAATCCGCCGCAAAATTTCACCGCTATTTTCGGGATTCGGGGTCCGGACCGCCCGCCGAAGGGAAGATACGGCCCAGATTCCGCATCTGACGGTAGTCCGTCAGGTCGGGCTGCACGGGAACCACCGAGACATACTTGTTCCGAAGCGCCCACTCGTCGGTGTCCTCCGCATCGGGTTCCTCGTTGACGAACGCCCCCGTGAGCCAGAAGTACTCCCGACCCCGCGGATCCTCGTGACGGTAGAACTCCTCCCGCCAGAAACCCCGGTTCTGACGGCACAGGCGGAGGCCCCGCAACTCCTCGGGACGCCCCACCGGAACATTCACGTTCAGGCACAGCGGAAGCTCCAACGGTCCCGACAGTAGCTCCCCGATGATCCGTTTCCCGTAAATCACCGACGCCTCGAAATCCGCGTCGGCGCCGTGGTCGTCCAGTGACAGGCCCACGGCCGGACAGCCGTAGAAGCTCCCCTCGATCGCCGCGCCCATCGTCCCCGAATAGAGCACGTTCACCGCCGAGTTCGAGCCGTGGTTGATGCCCGAAATCATCAGGTCGATCCGCTCCCCGCGCAGCAGGTAATCGAAAGCCATCTTCACGCAGTCGACAGGGGTCCCCGAGAAGGAGTAGACATCGACGCCCTCCTCTTCGCGGATCTTGCGCAGGTAGAGCGGATTGTACATCGTGATCGCCTGGCTCATGCCGCTTTGGGGCGTCTCCGGGGCCACGGCAATCACCCGGCCGAAGGTGCGCGCAACCTCGATGGCGGCGGCAAGGCCCTTCGAGGCGTAGCCGTCGTCGTTCGTAACCAATATCAGTCGTTCTTTCATCGTTTTCCTCTCTTTCCGGTTCCTCTCTCTCCGGTTCGGATCGGGGATCCGCAGGTCGGGATTCGGGGTTTTTGCCGGCATGTTTCGGGCAAAGGTACGAATAATTCGTGCTTTTTTCATCCTTTATTTGCATCATATCGTTTTTTCTCTTTATCTTTGCACTCCCCATCAGGGCGTATATCGACCTCTTTCATTGGGCGGTAGGACAAACGCGGGGGGGGCCGTGAAACGGGG
>DSTMR04002__coassemble_991_pt1 | contig 24761 bp, 18 predicted proteins | sample DSTMR04002__metabat2_high_PE_025 | metagenome-assembled genome bin DSTMR04002
CCGGCCTACTTCGGCTACAACTACCTGGTGGCGCGCATCGAGAAGCTCGTCTTCCAGATGGAGGCCAACTCGATCGCCTTCATGGACATCCTGAATCAACCCGTTCAAAAATAGCGCGCTATGGCAATCAAACACGGATCGAAGGTCGAGAAGTCGTTCTCGGCGTCGTCGATGACCGACCTGATGTTCCTGCTGCTGCTGTTCCTCCTGATCGCCACGACGCTGATCAACCCCAACGCCCTGAAACTGATGCTTCCGAAGAGCTCGAACCAGTTGAAGGAGAAGGCGATGACGACGGTCTCGGTGCAGGATACGGGCGGCGGCAGGTACCGCTACTACGTGGAGTTGCAGGACGTGGGTTCGATCGAGGGCGTGGAGCGGGCGTTGAAGACGCGGCTCGACGGCCAGAAGGACGCCACCGTATCGCTGCACTGCGACAAGACGGTGGCCGTCGACGAGGTGGTCAAGGTGATGAACATCGCCAAGGACAACAACTACAAACTGATATTGGCGACCACGCCGCGGTAGTCGGATGCGGTTGCGGACCGGTCTTCCCTCCTGACGGGCGGCGGCCGGGCTGCAAGCCTGACCCGCTCCCGGAATCCCCTCCCCGGAGGTGACCGGGTGTTGCTTCGCGGCGGGCCTCCGGCTGTCGGTAAAACGATGCTTATGTATTATTATGACCCTGATAACAGATCACCCCGCCGCTGGGCGGTGATTGCGGCGGCAGCCTACGGCGTGCTGCTCGCGGGGTCGTTCGCCCTGGTGACGTTCGACTTCGCGCCGGCGCTGGAAAAGCCGGGCGACACGATCCTCGTGGACTTCACGGAGCCGCCGGTGGCGGAGCCTCCGAAGCCGCCGGTGAAGGTGGCCACGGAGCCGCGCGTGCACGACGAGGCGGCGCCGGTGGAGCAGGTGGCACAGGCCGCCGGCAAGGACGAGGTGACGCAGACGCCCAACCCCAAGGCGCTGTTCAAGATGAACCGGGGCGGAGCGGACGAACCCGACCATGCGGGGAACCCGCGTGCTCCGGAGGGTGAGGACAAGGCCTCGGGCACGGGGCCCGGGCTGAATCCCGACGGGCTGGACCAGCTGGACAAGGGGTTGCAGGGCCGCGGTCTGGTGGGCGACCTCCCGCGTCCGGCCTATCCGGGCGGGAAGAGCGGCAAGGTGGTGATCCGCGTGACGGTGGATGCCCGGGGACACGTGACGGGGGCCTCCTACGAGCCGAAGGGCTCCACGACGGATGCCCCGGAACTGGTTGCGGCGGCGCGTGCCGCGGCCCTGAAAGCGCGTTTCACGGAGAGCCGTGCTGCGGTGCAGGGCGGAACGATCACCTATGTTTTCAAATTGAATTAACGGTTTCGGCAGGATGAAAAAAATCGTGACGGCGTTGTTCGGGGGCCTGCTTTTTGCGGGAACCTGTGCCGCGGGGCCCGGCAGGGGCGTGAAGGGTGCGGCTCCGGCCCCGGACGGGTCGGGCGCTCACCTGCGTTTGGAAGAGACGTCGTGGAATTTCGGCGACGTGCCGCGCCGCGGCGGGGATCTGGTCCACGAGTTCCGGTTCGTGAACGACGGGACGAAACCGCTGGTGCTGGTGCGTGTCGTGACGTCGTGTTCGTGTATCCGGACGTCGTTCTCGAAGCGGCCCGTGGCGCCGGCCGATTCGGGTGTGATCCGCGTCGTCTACGAACCGCACAAGAGCGAGCCGGGCGCCTTCAACAAGGTGATCCAGATCTATTCGAACTCGGTCGACGGGCGGGATCTTCTCACCGTGCAGGGCAACTCCCTCGACGGGGAGGAACCCCGGAAGGTGCGGACCGAACGCGAAAAAGTAAAGAAACGCTGAAAAATTGTTGATATGACCCTTCTTTTTTCCCATGCGACGGTGCTGCCGATGACGGATTCCGGGCCGCGGAGTTTTGCGGGCTGGGTGGGAGTCGTCGGAAACCGGGTGGCGCTGGTCACCGCTTCGGAGCATGACGCCGCGGAGTTCCGGGCTTCTCATCCGGAGCTGCGCGAGATCGACTGCCGCGGGAAACTCGTCATGCCGGGGCTGGTGAATACCCACTGCCACGCGGCGATGACGCTCCAACGCAGCTATGCCGACGATATTCCGCTCATGTCGTGGCTCAACGACTATATCTGGCCCTTCGAGGCGCGGCAGACTCCGGACGACGTGGCTTTGGGCATGACGCTCGGAATCGTCGAGATGCTGCTGGGCGGCGTGACGTCGTTCGTCGACATGTACTATTTCGAGAACCGCTGCGTGGAGGTCGCCGAACGGATGGGAATCCGTGCCGTGCTGGGCTGCAACTACTTCGACTCGAACATCGGGGAGGTCCTTCCGCAGGTCGAGGAGGCGGTCCGCCTGTGTGAGGCGGGAAGCGGGCGTGTGCGGGTCGCCGTGGCGCCCCATTCGCCCTATACGGTCTCGCCGGAGAACCTCGTGCGGGGCAAGGAGCTGGCCGACCGCTACGGGCTCGGACTGATGACCCACATTGCCGAGACGCGCGACGAAATCCGCATCGTGCGTGAGCGTTACGGCTGTACACCGGTCGAGCACCTCGATTCGCTGGGGCTTCTGGACCGGCGCTGCATCGGGGCGCACTGCATCCATGTTACGGACTCCGACATCGGGACGCTGGCGGCGCGTGGCGTGACGGTCTCGCACAACCCGCAGAGCAACATGAAGATTTCGAGCGGCGTGGCTCCTGTGGAGCAGATGCGCCGGGCGGGTGCGCTGGTGACGGTGGCCACGGACGGCACCTGCTCGAACAACGATCTGGACCTGTGGGAGGAGCTGCGCACGGCGGCCTTTCTGCAAAAGTCGGCCACGGGCGATCCGACGGCGCTCCCGGCCTGGGAGGCGCTGCGCATGGCGACGGCCAACAGCGCCCGGGCGATGGGATGTGCCGACGGCGAACTGGGCGTGCTGCGCGAGGGAGCGTTGGCGGACCTGATCGTCGTGGATCTCCAAAAGCCGCACCTGCAACCGATTCACGACGTGGTTTCGAATCTGGTTTACTGCGGAAAGGCCTCGGATGTCGATACGGTGGTGGTCGACGGCCGGATCGTCGTCGAGAATCGCCGGATCGAAGGGGTGGACCTGCCGGCGCTCTATGCCGGGGCGGCCGAAGCGGTGCGCCGGATCACGACGGCCGGGTAAGGGCCTTCGGAGAACCGGCCGGATCACGACGGCCGGATGATGCTTCGGCATTGGTTTTGTGGATGAAGCACGTTGCTAATTTTACGAAAACCATGGAGTATCAGGTAACTTTCGGCGGCAAGCCCGTGCGGCTTGTCGGCCGGCATTGCGAAGTGGGGGAGAAAGCCCCCTCGTTCACGCTCGTCGACGGATCGCTGCAATGCGTGCCGTCGGAGCGTTTCTACGGCAAGGTGCGTATTTACAGTGTTTTCCCGTCGGTCGACACGCCGGTCTGCTCGTTGCAGAACATCCGTTTCAACCGCGAGGCCGCGCAGTTGGGCGACGATGTGGTCGTGCTGTCGGTATCGGTGGACCTGCCCTTTGCGCAGAAGCGCTTCTGCGCCGCGGAGGGCATCGACCGGGTGTACGTCCTGTCGGACTACCGCGAGCTGGATTTCGGGTTGAAATACGGCTTCGTGCTGGAAGGCTACCGGCTGTTGGCCCGCGGCGTGGTGGTCGTGGACCGCGACGATACGGTGCGTTACGTGGAGTATGTCCCGGAGGTTTCGCACGAACCCGACTATGAGCAGGCTTTGCATGTGGTGCGGGGTCTGGTGAGGTGAGGCGTCCCGCGGGACCACGATAAAAGGCACGGAGCCGGAAGGCTCCGTGCCTTTTCACGTATGGGGCGCTCCCCGCCCCTTCCTACCGTTTGCGGAGGTAGACCGTTGCCGTGCGCGAGGTGTTGTAGATGCGGATGCGCGGGTATTTGTTCCCCTGCTCGTCCTCGACGTTGAACGAGAAGTGCTCGGAATCCATCGCCTGCCGCTCCTGACCCCCGAACCGCTTCTCGTCGGTCGAGAGGATCGGCACATACTTGCCCGGCCCCTGCACCGGCAGCTCGTAGTCGGGAATCGAGGCCGTGGGGTGCCAGTTGAAGACGAAGAGCAGCCGTCCGTGCGAGAAGACCATCGTCTTGTTCTGTTCGTCCATCAGCAGGTTCCAGGCGTAGCCGTCGGCCAGCACCCTGTATTTCTTGATGAGGCGGATCATCGCGCGGTCGAAATCCCCGAGCCAGACGTAACGCAGCAGCCCGTTGCGGGCCAGCGACCACTGACGCCGGGCGTGGGCGTAGCTCCACCCGTTTCCCTCGCGCGGGAAGTCGATCCACTCGGGATGCCCGAACTCGTTGCCCATGAAGTTGAGGTAGGCCTGCCCGCCCGTGGAGATGGTCATCAGGCGGATCATCTTGTGCAGGGCCATGCCGCGGTCGATGATGAGGTTTTCGGAGGCGCGGTCCATGTGGAAGTACATCTCCTTGTCCATCAGTCGGAAGGCGATGGTCTTGTCGCCGACGAGCGCCTGGTCGTGCGATTCGGCGTAGGCCACGGTCTTGACGTCGGGCAGGCGGTCGGTCATCACGGACCACATCTCCCAGATGTTCCACTCCTCGTCGGGGACATCTTTCAGCAGCTTGATCCAGAAGTCGGGAATGGCCATGCCGAGGCGGTAGTCGAAGCCGATTCCTCCGTCGTCGAGGGGGATGCACATCCCGGGCATGCCGCTCACGTCCTCGGCGATGGTGACGGCCGCAGGGCGGAACTCGTGGACGAGTCGGTTGGCGAGCGAGAGGTAGGCGATGGCATCCTCGTTGACGCCCTCGTCGAAGAAGCGTTCGCGGGCGTCGAACGAGACGTAGCCGTGGTGGTGGTAGATCATCGACGTCACGCCGTCGAAGCGGAAGCCGTCGAAATGGAACTCGTCGAGCCAGTACTTGACGTTCGACAGCAGGAAGTGCTGCACCTCCTCCTTTCCGTAGTCGAAGAGTTTCGAATCCCAGTAGGGCTGGTTTCCGGCCTCGCCGGGCTTCGAGTAGAGGTGGTCCGTACCGTCGAGTTCGTTGATCCCCTCGTTGAGGTTCTTGACGTAGTGGGCGTGCACGAGGTCCATGATGACGGCCAGCCCGAGTTCGTGGGCGCGTCGGATCAGCTCTTTGAGCTCCTCGGGGGTCCCGCAGCGCGACGAGGGTGCGAAGAAACTCGACACGTGGTATCCGAACGACCCGTAGTAGGGGTGCTCGGCGATGGCCATGAGCTGCACGGCGTTGTATCCGTCGCGCTTGATGATCGGGAGGATCTTCTCGGTGAATTCGCGGTAGGTGCCGACGCCCTCGCGCTCCTGGGCCATGCCGACGTGTGCCTCGTAGATCAGCAGGCTCCCGTTCTTCGAGGCGTCGAAGTCGTCGCCCCGCCAGTCGAAGGGCTCGGCGGGCTGCCAGAACTGCGCGGTGTAGTCTTTGGTCGCGTCGTCCTGGACCACGCGGCGGGCGTAGGCCGGGATGCGGTCCATCCAGCCGTTTTCGCCGTGGACGTGGATCTTGTAGAGGGATCCGTGTGTGAGTCGGTCGCGGTACATGGCCGCGGGGAAGAAGGCGCTCCAGACGCCTGCGGCGTCGCGGTGCATGCGGATCTCGGTGCGCTGCCAGTTGTTGAAGTCTCCGAAGACGTAGACGTCCTGCGCCCCGGGGAGCCATTCGCGCAGCCACCATCCGTCGAGCGTCTCGTCCCACTGCCAACCGAAATAGCGGTATCCGTTGGCGTAGTCGACGATCGACCCGGCCGCGTGCTCGATAGCCTCCATTTTAGCCGTGTAGCGTTCGTGTCGGCGGTTCATCTGCTCCTCGACGGGTCGGAGCCACTCGTCCCGTTCGACGATCGGGAGTCTTTTATTTTCCGTATTCTCCATGACAGCGATTTTTTGATGAAACGGGTGAAGTCGGGGCCGTCGGCTGCAAAAAAGCGGATCGTCCGTGAATTTTGCCGCGGCGTATCCGATCTCATACAAATATATGAAAAATTTTTCTATCTTTGTCGGCGAACCAAAAAAACCGTTTACTAATACCAACGTACAATTATGTTCAAAGGACAACCCAAAGGCCTGTATGCCCTTTCGCTGGCCAACACGGGCGAGCGCTTCGGCTACTACACCATGCTTGCGATCTTCACGCTCTTCCTGCAAGCGAAGTTCGGTTACACCGAAGCGGTCACCACCCAGATTTACGGCATCTTTCTCGCCGCGGTCTACTTCATGCCCTTCTTCGGCGGCATCCTGGCCGACCGGTTCGGCTTCGGGAAGATGGTTACGCTGGGCATCTTCGTGATGTTCGCGGGCTATGCGCTGCTCTCGATCCCGACGGGTACGGGATTCGCGGGACAGGCGATGATGTTCGGTGCGCTGGCCCTGATCGCCTGCGGCACGGGTCTCTTCAAGGGGAACCTGCAAGTGCTGGTGGGCAACCTCTACGATGACCCGGCCTACCAGTCGAAACGCGACAACGCCTTTTCGATTTTCTATATGGCCATCAACATCGGTGCGATGTTCGCCCCGGCAATGGCCAAGTGGATCACCAACTATTTCCTGGCCCAGGACGGCCTGGTCTACAACGGTCAGATTCCGGCCCTCGCGCACCAGTACCTCGAACTGGGGGCGCAGATGCCTGCCGAGCCTCTTGCCAAGTTGCAGGAGCTGGCTGCGTCGATGAACGCGACGATCACCGATCTGGGCGAGTTCTCGCGCCACTACATCGAGAAACTCTCCACGGCCTACAACATGGGCTTCGGTGTGGCATGCGTGTCGCTGGTCGTTTCGTACCTGATCTACGTGGGCTTCCGCCGCACCTTCAAGCACGCCGACGTGACGGCCAAGCAGCAGGCTGCCGCCGCAACGGCCTCCGGAGCGAAAGCCGCCGAGCTGACCCCCGCGCAGACCAAGTCGCGCATCACGGCGCTGATGCTGGTCTTCGCCGTTGTGATCTTCTTCTGGATGGCCTTCCACCAGAACGGCTCGACGATGACCTTCTTCGCCCGCGACTACACGACCTCCGAGGCCACGGGCGTCACGCGCATGGGCTTCGACATTTTCAATCTGGTGCTGGTGCTCGTCGGGGTCTACGGCATCGTGGGCTTCTTCCAGTCGGAGAAGCTCCGCGGGAAACTCATCAGCGCCGCCGCGTTCGCCGTCGCCGCGGGAGCCCTGATCTACCGCTATACGCTCACGCCCGATCCGGTTCACATCCTGCCGCAGGAGTTCCAGCAGTTCAATCCCTTCTATGTCGTGGGTCTCACGCCGATCTCGGTGGCGATCTTCACGGCGCTGGCCCGCAGGGGCAAGGAGCCCTCGGCTCCGCGCAAGATCGGTCTGGGCATGATCATCGCGGCCTTCGGCTTCCTGATCCTGACCGTCGGCTCGTTGGGGCTGATGTCGCCCGTGGAGGTGAAGGCCGCCGGCGCCAGCGATACGTTCGTGTCGCAGAACTGGCTGATCTCGACCTATCTGGTGCTGACGTTCGCCGAACTGCTGCTCTCGCCGATGGGCATCTCGTTCGTCTCGAAGGTTGCTCCTCCGAAGTACAAGGGCATGATGATGGGCTGCTGGTTCGCCGCCACGGCCATCGGCAACTACGCCACGTCGCTCATCGGCTACCTCTGGGGCAGCGGCATGGCGCTGTGGATGGTGTGGAGCGTGCTGATCGTGCTGTGTCTGCTCTCGGCGCTCTTCATCTTCTCGATCATGCGCAAACTCGAAAACGCGACTGCGGCCTGATGCCAGCGGTCTTTGCATGGGAAAGGCCCGGACGATCGACGTCCGGGCCTTTTTCAATCCCGGAGAGCCCGCACTTAAAAACCGGAAAACTTTTTTGGTTTTTCGGGTTTTATTTTTATATTTGTGACGACACTAAACTCTCGGGATCATGGATCAGAAGGAACGGATCGTAGCCCAGGCCATGCAGATGTTCGTCTCGCAGGGCATCAAGGCGGTGCGTATGGACGACATTGCGCAGCAGCTGGGGGTTTCGAAGCGCACGCTCTACGAACTCTTCGGAGACAAGGAGAGCCTGCTCTACCTGGCCATGGAGCATTTTTTCGAGAGCAAGCGTCTCGAACGTCGGGCCGCCTGCGAGGGGGCCCGGAACGTGCTTGAAGCGATGTTTCGGGTGCTGGGGCGCGTCATGGAGGATTCGGAGGTGATCCACCGTCTGCTGGGGAATCTGCGGAAGTTTTATCCGGGGGTTCACGAGCGGCTGTTGCGCGAAGGCTCGGCGAAGAGCCGCTGCGATCTGGGCAACATGCTCCGGCAGGGGATCTCCGACGGCCTGTTCGTGGAGACGATCAACATCGATCTGGCCATCTCGGTACTTTACTATACGGCGTCGGCGATCACCGACCGCAAGGACCTGCTTCTGCCCGAAGGGATGAGCGAACGCGAGGCCTTCGTGCAGATCGTGAGCAACTTTTTCCGGGGGATCTCGACGCCCGAGGGCGCCCGGCTCGTGGACGACTACCGGCGGAGTCTGAACTCCTCCGGGCCCGGGAATTGAGCCGGACGGCCATTCATGAAAATAGCGTACAGATACAATATGAAAAAAAGGGTACTGACCATGTTTCTTGCCGCGGGGATTCTCGGTATCTCCGGAGTTTCGGCACAGCTGCGTCTGACGCTTTCCGCGGCGTTGGAGATCGCGTTGAGCGAGAATCCGACCGTGCGGGTCGCGGAGATGGAGGTGGCGCGTTACGACTACGTGAAACGCCAGACGTGGGGGAGTCTGCTGCCGCAACTCTCGGCGTCGGGCAGCTATACGCGTTCGATCGTGAAGTCGGAGATGCGGGGCGGGATTTCGTTCGGCGCCGACAATACGTTCGCCGTGCAGGGGGACCTGACGCTGCCGCTCTTCGCGCCGGCGGTCTACCGGACGCTGAAAATGAACGACACGCAGCGCGCCGCGGCGGTCGAGGCGGCTCGTTCGTCGCGCATCGACCTGGCGGCCGAAGTGCGTAAGGCGTTCTACAACATCCTGCTGGCCGAGCAGTCGCTGGCGGTGCTGCGCGAATCGGAGGCCACGGTGCAGCGCACGGTCGACGACACGCGGGTGCAGTACGACCACGGCCTGGCGTCGGAATACGACCTGCTGACGGCGCAGGTGCAGTTGAGCAACCTGCGGCCTACGATCCTGCAAACCGAGAACTCGATCAAGCTGGCGAAGCTGATGTTGAAGATGTACCTCTCGATTCCGGAGGAGGTGGAGATCGAGGTCGAGGGCGAGCTGGACGGGATGCGCGACGAGGTGCTGGCCGGGACCGAGGGTCTGACGGCGGACGTCTCGGAGAACAGCAGCCTGCGGTCGCTGGAATTGCAGGAGGAGCTGTTGCAGCGATCGCTGCGGGCGGCCAATGCGGGCCGTCTGCCGACGCTTGCGGCCTTCGGCACGGCCTCCTGGACGGGCAACGACATGGAACCCTTCCTGAATATGGGCGCGGACGACGATTCGCGCTATTTCTGGACGCATCCGATCTCGGTGGGAGTCCAGCTGTCGGTCCCGATCTTCGCGGGGCTGACGCGCATGAACAAGTCGCGCGAATTGAAGAACCAGCTTTCGCAGGTGGCCCTGCAACGGGTCTACGCGCGGCAGCAGCTGGACGTACAGGTGCGCTCGGCGCTGAACGACCTGCTGACGGCGCGCGAGACGATGTTCGCGCAGGAGAAGACCGTCGAGCAGGCGCGCAAGGCCTACCGGATCTCGGATACGCGCTACCGGGCCGGAGCGGGCACGATCCTCGAACTGAACAGCGCGCAGCTGGCGCAGACGCAGGCGCAGCTGAACTTCTCGCAGGCGATCTACGACTACCTTTCGGCGAAGGCCGAGTACGACCGGATCGTGGGGCGCGGGCAATGACGGAAAACGAAAACGAGAGACAGATATGAAAAAGATCCTGATGATGATTGCGGCGGCCGCGATGACGGCGGGCTGCACGGGCAAACGGACGACAGCTTCGGCGCCGGAGGAGAACCGGGTGCTGACCCGCGGCGTCGTGGCCGAGGAGACCGCGGTGCGGCTCATCGAGGAGTTCACCTCGGAGATCGAGCCCTACCGGGAGAACGACGTCACGCCGGCGGCTTCGGGCGTGCATATCGACCGGATTCTGGTCGAGGTGGGCGATGCGGTCCGCGAGGGGCAGCTGGTGGTATCGCTCGACCCGACGCAGTACACGCAGCAGTTGGTGCAGTTGCAGACCATCGAGAGCGACTACAACCGTCTGCTGCCGGTCTACGAGGCCGGAGGCATCTCGGCGCAGCAGATCGAGCAGGCGCGGGCGCAGCTGGACGTGCAGCGCGAGGTGGTTGCGAACCTGAAAAAGAACATCGAGGTGCGCTCGCCGATTTCGGGCGTCGTTACGGCGCGGAACTACGAGTCGGGGGACCTCTTCGCGCAGCAGCCGATCCTGCACATCATGCAGATCGACCCGTTGAAGGTGATCGTGAACATCTCGGAGCAGTTTTTCCCGCAGGTGAAGGTCGGGATGCCGGTGTCGCTGTACGTGGAGATCTTCCCCGAAGAGAGCTTCACGGGCCGGGTGTCGCTGATCTACCCGGCGCTGGACGCCGCGACGCGGACCTTCAAGGTGGAGGTGACGGTTCCGAACGGTGCGGGTCGTCTCCGTCCGGGGATGTACGCCCGTACGGCCTTCGACATGGGCGGCAAGACGGGCGTGATGGTCCCTGACGTGGCCGTCCAGAAGCAGGTGGGCTCGGCCGAACGCTACGTGTACGTCCTGGTGGGCGATACGATTGCCGAACGCCGTTCGGTGGAGGTGGGGCGCCAGGTCGGTGACCGGGTGGACATCCTGCGGGGTGTGACGGCCGGCGAGCAGGTGGCCGTGACGGCGCTGTCGAAGCTCTTCGACGGGGCCCGCGTGGAAATCAAGGAGGATTAAAAAAGGCTGTCAGATGAAAATTTACGAAAGTGCGGTCCGCAAGCCGATCTCCACGGTGCTGTTGTTTGTCGGCGTGCTGGTCATGGGGCTCTTCTCGCTCTCGCACCTGGCCGTGGACCAGTATCCGGAGATCGAGATTCCGCAGATTTCGGTCATCACGATGTATCCGGGGGCGAACGCCGCGGAGATCGAGACCAACATCACGCGGGTGCTGGAGGACAACCTCAATACGGTGAGCAACCTGAAAAAGCTGACCTCCAAGTCGCAGGACAACGTTTCGATGATCACCGTGGAGTTCGAGTACGGCTCGGATCTGGACGAGGGTGCGAACGAGATCCGCGATGCGGTGTCGCGCGTGCAGTCGATGCTGCCCGACGGCATCGAGTACCCGACGATCTTCAAGTTCTCGTCGTCGATGATGCCGATCATGATGCTGGCGGTGACGGCCGAGGAGAGCTATCCGGCGTTGAGCAAGATTCTGGACGACAAGCTGGTCAACGTGCTGAACCGTGTGGACGGCGTGGGAGCCGTCTCGGTGATCGGCGCCCCGGAGCGTGAGGTTCAGGTGAACGTCGATCCGGTGCGTCTGGACGCCTACGGGCTGTCGGTCGAGCAGCTGGGCCAGATCATCGCCGCGGAGAACGTGAACATCCCGAGCGGGACGATCGACATCGGCAACAATACGTTCAACATCAAGGCGGACGGGGAGTTCAAGCTCTCGGACGAGCTGCGCAAGGTGGTGGTTTCGAATGCCGGAGGCCGCACGGTGATGCTCACGGACGTGGCGGAGATCCGCGACACGCTGGAAAAGGCGACGATGGACGAGCGTGTCAACGGCCAGCGGGGCGTGCGGGTGATGTTCCAGAAGCAGTCGGGGGCCAACACTGTGAACATCGTGCGGGAGATCCAGTCGCGCCTGCCGGCGATCCAGAAGACGCTGCCGCGCGACGTGAAGATGGAGTTGATCTTCGAGGGTTCGCAGGAGATCACCGACGCCATCGACTCGCTCTCGGAGACGATTCTCTATGCGTTTGTCTTCGTGGTGCTGGTGGTGATGATCTTCCTCGGGCGGTGGCGGGCGACGCTGATCATCTGCATGACGATCCCGGTGTCGCTGATCTGTTCGTTCATCTACCTCTTCGCCACGGGTTCGACGCTGAACATCATCTCTCTGTCGTCGCTGTCGATCGCCATCGGCATGGTGGTCGACGACGCCATCGTGGTGCTGGAAAACATCACGACGCACATCGAGCGGGGTTCGAACCCGAAGGAGGCGGCCATCTACGCCACGAACGAGGTGTGGCTGTCGGTGATCGCCACGACGCTGGTGGTCGTAGCGGTGTTCCTGCCGCTGACGATGGTCCCGGGCATGGCGGGCATCCTGTTCCGCGAGCTGGGGTGGATCGTGACGATCGTGGTGTGCGTCTCGACGGCGGCGGCCATCACGCTGACGCCGATGATGTCGGCCTACATGCTGAAACTCGAAGGGGGCGTGCACGACTACAAGGGCGTGGGGGTGGTTTACAAACCCATCGACCGGGCGCTGACGTGGCTCGACGAGGCCTATGCGCGGTCGCTGAACTGGGTGGTGCACCACCGGCGGATCACGGTTTTTTCGATGATGTCGGTCTTCGTGGTGTCGCTGGGTCTGCTGACGCAGGTGCCGACGGAGTTTTTCCCGCCGTCGGACAACAACCGGATTGCGGCGACCGTCGAGCTGGAACAGAACATTTCGGTGGAGTACACGTCGCGCATTGCGCGCCGGATCGACAGCATTCTCTATGCGAAATATCCCGAGGTGATTCTGGTTTCGGCGTCGGCCGGTGCGAATTCGTCGGACAACGCCTTTGCGGCGATGCAGACCACCGGTTCGCACATCATCAACTACAACATCCGCCTGACGGATGTCGAGGCGCGCGAGCGGTCGATCTACGTGATTTCGGACCTGCTGCGTCGGGATCTCGACGGGATTCCGGAGATCCGGCAGTATACGATCACGCCGGGCGGCGCAATGGGCAACATGAGCGGTTCGGCGACGGTGGACATCAAGGTTTTCGGCTACGACATGGACGTGACGAATGCCGTTGCGAACGATTTGAAGGGGAAGCTGCGGGCGATTCCGGGCGTGCGGGACGTGAAGCTTTCGCGCGACGACCTGCGCCCGGAGTACAACGTGGTTTTCGACCGCGACCGCCTGTCGTACTACGGGATGAACAGCGCCACGGCATCGCAGGCCGTGCGGAACCGCATCGACGGCCTCGTGGCGTCGAAATACCGCGAAGACGGCGACGAATACGACATCGTGGTCCGCTATGCGGAGCCGTTCCGCACGCGCGTGGAGGATGTCGAGAACATCACGCTGTACAATGCGCAGGGGCGCCCGGTGAAGCTCAAGGAGGTGGGTTCGGTGGTTGAGGAGTACGCCGCGCCGGAGATCGAGCGCGAGAACCGCCAGCGGGTCATCTCGGTGGAGTCGACGCTCGGGGCGGGTGTTGCGCTGGGCGACGTGGTGACGGAGGTGAACCGCCTGCTTGCCGGTTATCCGACGCCGGACGGCGTGGATCTCGAAGTGGGCGGAACGGTCGAGGACCAGGGTGACGCCTTCACGGACCTGATGACGCTCTTCGTGCTGATCGTCATTCTGGTCTACATCGTCATGGCCACGCAGTTCGAGTCGCTGAAATTCCCGTTCATCATCATGTTCACGATTCCGTTCGCCTTCACGGGGGTATTTCTGGCGCTGTGGATGACCTCCACGCCGCTGTCGCTCATCGCGCTGATCGGAGCGATCATGCTGGTGGGCATCGTGACGAAGAACGGCATCGTGATGGTGGACTACATGAACCTCCTGATCGAGCGCGGCTCGGGGGTCTTCGACGCGGTGATTGCGGGCGGCAAGAGCCGTCTGCGTCCGGTGCTGATGACGTCGTTCACGACGGTGCTGGGCATGCTGCCGCTGGCCATCAGCACGGGCGCCGGGTCGGAGACGTGGCAGCCGATGGGTATTGCGGTGATCGGGGGTCTGACCTTCTCGACGATCCTGACGCTCTTCATCGTTCCGGTGCTCTATTCGATTCTGGTGAACCGTTCGCAGCGCAAGGAGCGCGAGCGTCTGGCCCGCCTTGCGGCCGCGCACCAGGCGAGCGCCCATTGATCCGGGGGCCGGAGAGCGTTCCGGTGCGATTGAAAGGGGAAACTGAAAAAACGAAAACACGCTATGAAAGCCGTATTCTTATCCTATAATCAGGCATTGACCGACCGGGTGCATGCCATTCTCGACGAACAGGGGATCCGGGGCTTCACGAAGTGGGCGCTGACCCAGGGCCGTGGCTCGGTGGACGGGGAGCCCCACTACGGGACGCATGCGTGGCCGTCGATGAACGCCTCGATTCTGGCGATCGTCGAGGACGCACAGGTGGCACCGCTCATGGAGGCGTTCCGTGCGATGGATGCCGCGACGAAGATGCAGGGATCGCGGGCCTTCGTGTGGAATATCGAATCGGGGTTCTGATCTGCCCGACGTCCGCCGGGCGGACGGGACCGGACGCGACATTTCCGCCGCCGTTTTTTCGGCGGGACGTTGCCGGGACGTTCTTTTGCACCCGTTCTCCGACCGTTCCGACGGGTCGCGCACCTCGGATGCAAATCTTTTTCTCCGGCCGTTCCGACGGGTCGCGCACTCCGGATGCAAATCTTCCGCCCGCCATGCCCCCTTCCCCATCCTTGCGAAGGCCCCTTGCCCGAAACATCGGGCGAGGGGCCTTCTTTTGGGCAGAAAAGGCGCTTGCTGCCTATTCGAGTTCGATTTTCAGGGCGAACCCGCCGCCGGGGGCGAGATGCACCTCGAACGGACGTGAGGTGTCGATGACCGTCTCCCCGCGCTTGTAGTCCGAGGCCTTGCGGTCGGCATTCACGCCGTCGCGGAAGATCTCGGCCTTGCGGCTGCCGCCGAGGAACGAAAGATCGACCTTCAAGTCACGGGGCGTCCAGTCGGTGATTCCGCCGACGTACCACGTCGAACCCTTGCGGCGGGCCGTGACGATGTATTCGCCGATGCGTCCGTCCAGCACGCGGGTCTCGTCCCAGACGGTCGGGATCGCGGCGATGAAGCGCGTGCACTCGGCCTCCCGGAGGTAGTTCGTCGGGGAGTCGCAGAGCATGTTCAGCGGGGATTCCAGCACGACATAAAGGGCCAGCTGGTGGCAGCGCGTGCCCTGGCTCATGGGTTCCGAGTTGCAGGGGCGGTAGTTGCTGTGCGTGGCGTTGAGCATGGCGCCCTGGGTGTAGTCCATCGGTCCGGCGACCTGGCGCGTGAAGGGGATCGTCACGTCGTATTTCATCTGATCCACCGAGACCGGGCTCCACTTCATCTGTTCGAGACCGTGCACGCCCTCGAAGTTGAGGAGGTTGGGCCAGGTGCGCTGCAACCCGGCGGGCTTGTGGGTTCCGTGGAGGTCGAGGATGAGGCGGTATTTGGCGGCGGTTTCGGCGGCCCGGACGTTGAAGGCGGTCATCTGCTGGTCGTCGCGGTCCATGAAGTCGACCTTGAAACCCTTGACGCCCATTGCGGCATAGTGGCGGCATACCTCCTCCATGTCGCGCTCGAAGGCGTGGAATCCGGCCCAGAGGATGATCCCGACGTTCTTCGAAGCGGCGTAGCCGACGATCTCGCGCATGTCGATGTCGGGGTTGAGCAGCATCAGGTCCTCGCCCTTTCCGGCGGCCCATCCGTCGTCGAGGATCACGTATTCGATGCCCTGCGCGGCGGCGAAGTCGATGTAATACTTATAGGTCTGGGTGTTGATTCCGGCACGGAAGTCGACGCCCGCGAGGTTCCAGGCATTCCACCAGTCCCAGGCGACCTTGCCGGGGCGGATCCAGGAGATGTCGTCGATCTTCGAGGGTTCGGCGAGCAGCCAGCTCAAATCCGATGCGGCGATTTGGGGATCGCTGCCGACGACGGCCACGCGCCACGGGAACGAGCGCGGCGTCTCGACGCGGGCGATGTAGGGCGCACGTTCGCGGACGATGTGCTGGATTCCGTTGTATCCGCCGGGTTGGGTCTTGATGGGGCAGGGCGCGAACTGGCCCGTGAGTGTCGTTCCTCCGTCCGTATTGCGGAGGAAGAGCCCCGGATAGGCCTGAAGGTCGCTCTCCGTGATGCAGATCTTCACACCCGCTCCGGCATCCACGACCAGCGGCAGGAAGGCCAGACGCCCGGTGTTGAGCTGCGAGAGCGGAGCTACCGTATAGATGTTTTCGAATGAATTGAAGTACTGGCTGTTCCAGTCTCCGTCCTTGCCCGAACGCACGTAGGGGAGCGTGGTCTGGTAGTCCTCCGGGAACCGGAATTCGACCTGTTCGTTCACGATGGCGAACGGTTTTTTCGCACGGCTGACGAAGCGGTAGGCGATACCGTCGTCGTAGGCGCGGAATTCGAGGTCCCAGTCTCCTTTCATGCGGAGCGTCAGGGCGTTGTAGTGTTCGCGGATCGAGTCGGCACGGTAGAGCGGCGATGCGATGCGTCGGTCGACGCTCGTGCGAGAGGCTTTTGTTACGCGGGCCTTCGGGCCCCATACGGAACCGTTGTCCAGCGTCAGGGCGACCGGCGAGGGATTCATCAGCGTCCTCCCGTCGCGCACGATGTCGTAGGTGAGTATCTCACCGACCGAGACGGTCGTTTGCAGGGCTCCGTTCGGAGCGGTCAGCGTGTAGGTTTTCTGCGCCTGGACGGCGGCCGCGAGCAGGAGTGCCGCGGCGAGCAAAAGCGGTTTCTTCATTCGGCAAGCAATTTAGAGTTGGTGAGTTTCGCGGTTGAGTTTGTAAAAATAATAAAAAAATCCCGAAGATGCAAATTTCCGCTCCCTCCGGCCGTCGGGACGGGAACAGCCCCGGATTGTTTTTGAGACGGGAGAGCCGGGTTTTCCCAAAAATTCTTACCTTTGCGGACATGAAACTCACCTTTCTGGGAACCGGGACGTCGCAGGGCGTACCCGTGATCGGATGCCGTTGCGGGGTCTGCACGTCGGCCGACCGCCGGGACCGCCGCCTGCGGACCTCGGCGATGGTCGAGACGCGGGGCGTTCGGCTGGTGATCGACGCCGGGCCGGACTTCCGCTACCAGATGCTCCGCACGGGCGTGCGGCATCTGGACGCCATCCTGCTGACCCACGAACACAAGGACCACATCGGGGGTCTGGACGACGTGCGGGCGTTCAATTTCGTGGACTACCCGCCGACGGTCCATCGGGTGGACATCTACGCTTCGCCGCGGACGCTGGCGTGCGTGCGCAAGGACTTCGACTACGCCTTCGCGCAGGACAAGTACCGCGGAGTCCCGGAGATCGAGCTGCACGAGATCGACGTCTCGCGTCCCTTTACGGTCCGTGGGGTGAAGATCGTCCCGGTGTCGGGCCGCCATTCGGAGCGCTTCACGGTGACGGGCTACCGGATCGGTCGGCTGGCCTATCTGACGGACTTCAAGACGATCGGGGATGAGGAGGTGGAGAAACTCCGCGGGGTGGAGGTGCTGGTGGTCAACGCGCTGCGCTTCAAGGAGCACTATTCGCACTTCAACGTTGCGGAGGCGTTGTCGCTGATCGCCCGGGTGGGGCCTCGGGAGGCGTGGCTGACACACATGTCGCACGACATCGGGCTGCACGCCGTGACGGAGCCGACGCTGCCTCCGGGGGTGCACATGGCCTGCGATACGCTGGAAATCGAACTGGAAGATTGAACGATATGAAGACATTGAAAGATCGGGTGATCGTCATCACGGGCGCCTCGTCGGGGATCGGCGAGGCGATGGCGAAGGTCTATGCGGCCCAGGGGGCCCGGGTGGTTCTCGGCGCCCGGAACGTGCAGAAATTGCAGCTGCTGGCGGGTGAGATCCGGGGCCGGGGCGGTCAGGCTGCCTACTGCGGCGTGGACGTCACGAAGCCGGAGGAGTGCCGGGCGCTGATCGAGACGGCGGTCCGGGAGTTCGGGCGGCTGGACGTGCTGATCTGCAACGCGGGGATCTCGATGCGGGCTTTGTTCGACGATGTGGACCTCGACGTGCTGCACCGCCTCATGGACGTGAACTTCTGGGGCACGGTCTACTGCTGCAAATACGCGCTGCCGTATCTCCAACGGACGAAGGGTTCGATCGTGGGCATTTCGTCGGTGGCGGGGTTGCACGGCCTGCCGGGCCGCACGGGCTATTCGGCGTCGAAATACGCGATGACGGGTTTTTTGGAGACGTTGCGGATCGAGAACCTCAAAAAGGGGCTTCACGTGATGATCGCCTGCCCGGGATTCACGGCCTCGAATGTGCGCTTCTCGGCGCTGACGGCCGACGGGTCGCAGCAGGGCGAGACGCCGCGTGACGAGTCGAAGATGATGACGGCCGAGGAGGTGGCCCGGATTGTAGGGCGCGGGATTGTGCGCCGCAAGCGTTTGTGTCTGATGGAGGCGGAGGGCCGAGCGACGCATTTCGTGAAGAAGTTCGCGCCGGGGTTCCTCGACCGGATGTTCTATCTGGTGATGTCGCGCGAGCCGGACTCGCCGCTGAAATAGGGGGCCGCAAAGGCCGCAGAAAGGGGGTGCCGCCTGTGGGTCACCCCCCCCCTTTTTTGTCTCGGGAAGTCTCCCGCGAACCCGTCCGAAAGGGTTGCAGGGCGTTTTTCGAAATCTCCTTTGGGAAGCCTTTCCGGACGGTTTTTGGACAAAATCCGCATTCCGTTGCACAAAATTGAAGGTTATTTGAGCGGTTTTGAAAATCAATTCTTCAATTCTCGGGGTCTCTCCGCGGGGTTATGGGTACTTTTGTATTCGTCAAAACAACCTGAACACAAAAACCTGAACCATTCATGAGAAAAAACCTCCTCCTGATTCCGGGACTTTTTTCCCTCTTTTTGCTGGGCTCCTGCACCCCGGAGTCCGATCCCAAGGTCGAGGCCGTGAAACGGGCGCTCGACGTTGCGCGATCCCAACTGGAACTCTCCGCTTCGGAATTCGATTCGCTGCCGGGCTTTCCGCGTTCGCTGATGCCGAAATTCAAGGTCGTTGACCCGAAGGACTGGACCAGCGGCTTCTATCCGGGGACGCTGTGGGAGGCCTACCGCCTGACGGGCGACGAGCGCCTGCGTGCCGAGGCCGGGAAATTCACCGCGCGCCTCGAAGGCATACAATATTATAAGGGGACGCACGACCTGGGCTTCATGGTCTTTTGCAGCTACGGACAGCAGCAGCAGACGCTCCACGACGCCCATTCGGCCGAAGTGATCGTCGAGGCGTCGAACAGCCTCATTTCGCGCTGCGATCCGGCCATTGGCGTGATCCGTTCGTGGGATTTCGGGGAGTGGAACTATCCGGTCATCATCGACAACATGATGAACCTGGAAATGCTCTTCTGGGCCTCGAAGCATACGGGCGACCCGCAATACCGTGACGTGGCGGTCCGCCATGCCGACATCACGCTGCGGAACCACTTCCGCGAGGACGCCAGTTCGTACCACGTGGTGAGCTACAACGACGACGGCACGGTCGAGAGCCGCGGGACGTTCCAGGGCTGCTCCGACACGTCGGCCTGGGCCCGGGGTCAGGGCTGGGGGCTCTACGGCTATACGATGTGCTACCGCGAGACGGGCGACACGAAGTATCTGGACCATGCACGGCGCATCGCCGCATTCATCATGAACCATCCGCGGACGCCCGAGGATCTGGTTCCCTACTGGGATTACGATGCTCCGGATATTCCCGACGCACCGCGCGACGCTTCGGCAGCGGCGGTGATCGCCTCGGCGCTCTTCGAGTTGTCGACGCTGGTTCCCGAAAGCGAGGGCAAGACCTATTTCGACCGGGCGGAAGCGATGCTGATGAGCCTTTCGTCGGACGCCTATCTGGCCGAAAAGGGCACCAACGGAGGTTTCATTCTGAAACACAGCGTGGGACACCTGCCGGCCGAGAGCGAGATCGACACGCCGCTGAACTACGCGGACTACTACTATCTGGAAGCCATCCAGCGTTATCTTTCGCTGCGGGGTCTCGACGCGCGTCGTCTCTGATCCGGAGGGCGGGGTATTTCCCTCCGTGCGGCCGTATCCTTCCGGGTGCGGTCCCCGGAGCGCATGCAGCAGACAAACAACCTAAAAATCACAAACCATATGAGAATTGAACTTTTACGGATTTTTGTCTCCGTAACCGGTCTGGCATTCCTGTCGACCGGATGTTTGAGCGACGATGCGATCGTATCGCAGGGCGGGAGCTCGACGAAGGGCGTCTACGAACCGACGGCACCGTCGGATTCCGAGGTCCGGGCGGAGGCCTTTTCGGTGTTGAACCTCGACTATCCGGGAATGGAGGAGGTCAAGGCACATTTCGAGGCGGGCGAGCCGGGCAAGGCGGCCCTCGCGCTTCGCGACTACTACCGTTATTCGGCGCCGGTCAACAATCCGCTGGTCAACCTGCTGGGCACGACGCTCAGCGACGCGGAGCGCTCGGTTGCCGATGACGCGCTCTTCGAGAACGGCTACCGTTTCAAGGTCTCCACGTTCGTGGACGAAACGAACCATCCCTATTCGTATATGAATGCCGCGGGGGACGGCATCGACTGGACGCTCCACGCCGACGGCGATCAGGAGCAGCGGGGCCAGCTGCACCGCCACCAGTGGTTCGTGCCGCAGGCGAAGGCCTATTACGTGACGCGCGACGACCGGTACATCACCTCGTGGATCGGGGTCTACGACGACTGGTGGAAGACCCATCCCGCTCCGGAGTCCTATCCGGAGGCCAACCAGCCGAAGGATTACATCGGATGGGTTCCGTTGAGCGTGGCGGCGCGCGTGCAGGACATGTGCACGCTGATGGAGTATTACCGCTGGGCGGATGCCTTCGATGCGGCGGCCCTGACCCGTTTCGTGGAGCGGCTGTCGTTCCAGGTGGACTTCATCCGGAACAACTACTGGTCGGAATCGAACCACCGGATCTCGCAGGCCCAGGCCGTAGCGCTTGCGGGACTGCTGTTTCCGGAGATGAAGGCGGCTTCGGAGTGGGTCGACAGCGGGACTTCGATTCTCAACGAGGAGACCGCGAAGCAGTATTTCGCCGACGGGTGGCTCAAAGACAACGACCTGCACTACCACATCGGTTCGATCGAGAGTTTCCGTTCGGCGATGCTCGTGGCGGCGGCCAACGGCCAGACGGGTCGTTTCCCGGCCAGCTATACGGAGGCGATCCGGCGGATGGTCGAGGTGGAGAAGTACCTGATCTACCCGAATTATGCGGTCTACAACGCCGCGGATGGCGACTACAACTATTCGACGCCGAATTTCGGCGATACGCGTCCCACGTCGTGGACGCGCAACATTCTGCTGCGGCACATGCGCAACTACCGCGACCTGTTCCCCGATGACGAGGAGCTGAAATGGCTGGCCTCGCAGGGTGCCGAAGGGAAGATGCCTCCGACGGGCATCAAATGCTTCGAGGATGGCGGCCACTATACGATCCGCAACGGCTGGACCCGGGAGTCGACGATGATGGTGCTGGTGAATGCCGCCCAGACCCCCGTCGAGGCCTGGCACCGGCAGTGGGACAACAACAACTTCGAACTGTATGTCAACGGACGCCAGTTCTTCCCCGATTCGGGCGTGTTCAGCTACAACAGCGGGAGCAGCGACCGCAACACCTATGCCCGCACGGACAACCACTCGACGCTGACGCTCGACAAGGTGAACATCTCGTCGTGCCGGGGCGTGTGCCTGCTGGCCGAGGAGCGTGCGGACTACGACCTGCTGATTCTGGAAAATCCCTCCTATTCGGGGCTGACGCACCGTCGTTCGGTGTGGTTCGTCGAGGAGCGTTTCTTCGTGATTCTGGACGAGGGTTACGGTTCGGCCGCGGGGACCGTGAACCTGAACTTCCTGCTTCTGCCGGGCGGGTCGTCGGAGGTGGTCGTCGATGCGGATCAGAACGGTGCCCATACGGCTTTTGCGGACGGGAACAACCTGCTGGTCCGGACCTTTGCGAACAAGCCGGTGACGACGGCCACGCGGACCGGGAATGTCTCGTTGAAGCTGGACAACTCGACGACGCGCAAGGCCTACCGGATCGACATGGAGAAGAGCGCCGACGATGCGGCGGCACGCTTCATCACGATCCTCTGTCCCACGAAGGACGCGACTTCGGAGACGGTCGGGGCGTCGTTCGTGGACGAGCCCTTCTCCGAGACTTCGGCGCGCATTTCGGTGACGGTCGGCGGCCGGGAGTATCGTCTCTCCTATACGTTGGAACCTAAAAATTAACCCTATATGAACAAGTCATCCATTTTACACAACCTGTTGCTCATCGTCGCGCTCTGTGCGTCGGGCCTCTGGTCCTGCACGGAGGACGAGACCGCGAGCCCGGTTACGCTCCACTTCCAGTCGGTGGGCGACATCGGTCCCGGCATGCCCTATCGGGGCGTTGCTCCGACATACAGCGGCGCCGCGCCTTCGGACTTCGCCATCGAGTCCATCACGCTCGACGGGGTCTCCTTCACGGACGAGGTGCCCTGTTTCGCACTCGATCCGCAGTCGGGATTCCTGACGATCTCCGACAGCCGTGATCTTCCGCTGGGGACCTACCGTTTCACGGTGTCGTGCCTGGCTGCGGGGAGCCGGCATATTTTCCCCGATGCCTTCTCGGTGCGCATGGTCGCCGCGACTCCGGAACAGATCATCGTGACGCCGAATCTGATCGAGGCGCTCTACGACGAGGAGCGGGTCGCCTGGCCGACGGCGCAGGTGGCACCGGCCGACGAAGCCGTGTCGTTCAACGGCTACGCGCTCGTGCAGGAGAAGGGCAAGGAGTATTTCCAGATTTCGAGCAGCGGCGTCATTTCGGTCAACCTCAAATACGAGGGTACGATTCCTCCGGGGGTCTACAAACCGGTGCTGCGCCTGACCACGAAGGCCGGGTCGGCGGATTATGCGAACGCCGTGACGATCCGGGTGAACAGCGAGCCGCTGGGTGTTACCTATGCCCGCAATCCGGGTACGGCGGAGATCGGCACCGCTTTCCGGAGCGATGTACCCGAACTGCTGGGTTCGACCGACGAGGTGCATTATGCCATTCTTTCGGTGTCGCCCTCCACGGACCAGTTTGCGATCGACCCGGCGACGGGCGTCATTTCGCTGGCCGAGGGCCACACGCTTCCGGCCAACTCGTCGTATGAGTTCTCGCTGGCCGTGTCGAACAAGTTCAGCAACGGCGAGGCCGTAGCCCTGCGCGGCGTCTATGCGGTCGAGGTCGTTCCGTTCATTACGCCGATCGACCCGTCGACGTTCAGCTATGCCCCGGCGACGATGACCGAGGCCTGCAAGTTCGAGACGGAGAAGGCCGAAGGCTTCGTGGGCGATGTGGTAACCTTCTCGCTGGGCGAGCTTCCGGAGGAGCTGCAAGGCTGGGTCGTCATCGACAGCCAGACGGGCCGGATCACGATTCCGCGCGGCAACGGGATTCCGCAGGGCAGCTACGAGATTCCGGTCGTCGTGACCAATCCGAAGAGCGATCCGGAGGCTCCGACGACGGCGACGCTGTCGCTGACCGTCGAGGCGAACCCCAACATGTTCTACAAGTTCGGCTACGGCAACAACCTGGGTCTGCCGGCGGAGGAGCACTTCGACCAGTTCCGCTGGGACGGCGACGGCTCTACGAATGTGGATAAGGTCATACCGTTGTCGGGCGGCTACAACGACTTCAACGGCCGCACGCCGACCTTCAAGGTGGAGGTGATCCACGACTGGGCGATGCAGAATGCCGGGACGACCACGACGGTGGACACAAACGGCGACCTGCACCTGAAAATGCGCGGCAACCGCTGGGGACAGATCGGTTACGTGCGCGTAACGGCGACGCTGGGCGAGGGCGAGACCTCCGTATCGCGGTCGACGATCGTCTTCGTGATGCTGCGCAATCCGTCCAATAGCAACCAGATCGAATACACGCCGTTCGTCTTCCGGATCAATTCGCGGGCGGGCGGATACTCGGGCGTACCGCCGACGTACGGTTCGGGCGTCGACGCCTCGAAGGTGATGATGAGATGGCGCCAGAACTGTTTCTTCTACGAGGGCCTCGGCACCGGGGAGACGAAGTCCGGCGGCAAGCTCGAAGCCGGTCAGACCGAACGCACCATCTACAAGATCTGGGCAACCTATTTCAGCAATGGTATTGCAGACGTCTCCAACAGTATGCCTTTCAGTTGGTACAATACGACCGGAGTCAAGGACAGCAACGAGAACATGTCGCGGAAGCTGGGTTACTTCGATCCGGACAACGGCAACCAGCTCTACATCGCCCCGAACAAGTGGCTCAATGCCGGTCAGCCGGTCAACGGCGTACTGACCTTCCAGGCGAGCTATTCGGTCACGGCCAACAACGAGGATCTCGGGAAAACGACGAATCTGATCGGTGTGGCCGTATGGCTCGACGAGAATTTCTAACCTAACAGCAAACAGAAACCATGCAATATATCATCAAATGCGCCAAAGGGTTCCACAAGGGTCTCATGCTGACCCTTGCGGCCCTGACGCTGGCCCTTACGGCTTCGGCGCAGAGCAAGATAACGGGGCGGGTCGTGGATGAGAACGGCCAGCCGGCCATCGGCGCCAACATCATCGTGAGCGGGACGACGCAGGGAGCCTCGGCCGATATCGAGGGTCGTTTCACGCTCACGGTCAAGGCGAACGCCACGCTTGTGGTCTCCTACCTGGGCTATCAGACCCAGGAGATCAAGGTCGGGACCCGGACCGACTTCCAGATCCGGCTCCATCCCGAGGCCAACATCATGGACGAGGTGGTGGTCGTGGGCTACGGTTCCACGAAGC
>DSTMR04002__coassemble_1017_pt1 | contig 23891 bp, 15 predicted proteins | sample DSTMR04002__metabat2_high_PE_025 | metagenome-assembled genome bin DSTMR04002
GAAGTTCCGAAAGGTCCGGACGTCGGAGGGTATTGCCAAACTGACCGGTTTGGTCGAGTTGCTTTCCTTGATGGCCCGGGAGGAGCATTACACGTTGCTGGCCAGCGTGGGGTTTACGAATTCGATCAATTCAAAGGATTTCGACCGGTTCAACAAGGTTTACGAATACCTGGTGCGCCATTATACGGAACATATCACCCTGGAAGAGATCGCTTCGCTGGTCGGGATGACGCCGCCGGCCTTTTGCAAATACTTTAAGGACCGTACCAAGACTACCTTTATCAAATACCTGAACGGGATGCGTCTGGGCTATGCCAAAAAGATGCTCATTGATGGAAAGCATAAGATTTCGACGATTGCCTATGAGTCGGGCTTCAACAACATCTCGCATTTCATCGAGCAGTTCAAGACGAAAACCGGGCTGTTGCCGAGTGAATATCAGGAAAAATTCGGAGTCCGAAACCGAATCGTTTGGTGATCAGGAATTTGATGACTGTTAGGACTTGTACAATATGAAAAGGAAGAGTCTCTCCGACACAAATATAGTAATAATATGGAGAAAAATAATCTGTATCACGTGGATTACCATAGGGGATTCATGAAAAGTTATGAGTCCGATAGCCCGGTTTGCTATTATATGGCGATATAACATTTCGGGATTCCGTCTATGTCAAGATTCCTCGTCCTGATTTTCAGGCCTTCGAAAAAAGATGGCAGACAAGGAATTGTCCGGGGGAAAGACAACCGCTTTGAAAAGGAGAGTCGCTGAATAAGAGGAATAAGCGGATTCTATGGTTGGGTTCGTGGTGAAGGTTGTCGCTCCCATCGTCTTTGGTTTCTGCTGGATATTGTGCACGAATGCACGGATAGCCGGAAAAATCGCACTCCTTGGCAGGTGGGTTGTTGCCCGGATTCGGATTTCAGGCATACGGTACCATCTCGGACGAGCGGTTTCTCTGTGTTGAGAAATTATTCCCTTCGCGTGTCGGTATTGCGATCCTGACATCTCTTGCAGCCGGGGTTCTCCGGACCTCTGTTTTGATCTGTTTTTCTCCTTTCTCATGTCTGAAAGAATTGTGCAACTCCTGTGCAGGCGGAAAAACAAAAATGGCGGTCTGCGGATAATCGGCAGTCTGCTTTTTGGGCAAGGATCAGTTCGTGCGGACGGGAACACTATTCGGGTACGTAGATGATCTCGCCGTTTTCGAGTTCGTAGGCTACGCCGACCTTGCGGCCGCGCCTGCCGCTCTGCGGGTCCTGATCCTCCGAGGGGGTGTAGCGGTTGATCTTTTCACCCTCTTTTGTAATGATCTCCATGTTCTCCTTGCCCGGGTTCTTCACCACCGTGAAATCCTCCCGGCTGAACACCTCGGTCATGTTGTAACGGCTCACCAAAGCCACCATCAGCGCCACGGCAAAGACCATCGCCACGTCGAACAGGTTACTCACGACGCTCATCGGGTCGCTCTCCTCGTCGTGTTTCAGTAAATTGCGTCTCATCGCTTCCCGGTTTGTGCATTCAACAACTCCGCTACGAACTCCAGGTTGGACAGATCCTTCAGGTACCAGCGTTGCTTGACCTGCTGGGTGATGAAGCCGATGGCCGCGGCGAACAGTCCCACGACGGTTGTGGCAAAGGCCACCTGCATGTTGTAAGCCATCGAGGCGATGTCGCCCGTCGAGAGCCCCACCAACGCCGGGCCCATCGGGATGAGCGTACCCATCAGCCCGAGCATGGGGCCCATCTTCGAGAGCGTCTTTGAGGTGGCGAGGTCGCGGTCGGCTTCGATCTCGAAATCGGCAAGCAGCCGTTGGCGGAGAGGGGCATTGTCGCGGGCCTCAAGCAGGCGGTTCAGGTAGACCACGAGCAGCGACGGATTCTTTTTGGGAAGACGCTCGGCAAGCGTGGTGACCGTCTGCGGAGTGAGCCCATCCAGTTCGCGCCCGATGAGCGAGGCCGTACGGCGGATGGCAAGATACTGTCCGAAGAAGCTGCCGATCAGCAGCAGCGAGCGCCCGAAGAAAAAGATCAGCAGGACGATGTCCGGAACGAGCAGACCGGTCGAGATCCAATAGAGAATGTCGGAAATGTAATTCATGGTTTTATTTCTGTTTTTTATTCATAAGTTTCTGTTTGATGCGGAAAGCCGCCATGCCAAGCAGCAAGCCAGCAGCGACAAAGGCCATCACTCCACCCAGAGACGGCCAGTCGACAGAGGTGATACCGGCAACGGCCGTGCGGCCGTTGACCGTGGCGATAATTCCCAGAATGGCAATCAGTGCATTGGTGAGGAAAAGCAGTTCGAGACGGATCTCCTTTTCGGGCAGAAGGTGCTTCAACGCCCAACGCCCCAGAGGAATCACGACTGCCACGACGGCGGCCAGCGACCAGGCCACCAGCGGAAACGATACGCCGGGCAGGGCAAAGATGGCGGCCACCAGCAGGCTGAACAGCACCGGGAAGACGAGCAGTCCCGGAAACCAGCGCAGCAGGCGGTAGATCCAAACGACGGAGGGTTTTACGCGTCCCGCCGTGTGGATGTGTGCCGCAACGACGCAGAAGGTCATCTGCAAGGCGACTTCCAGTGTAAGGAGGACCGCCATGTCGAGCATCAGCGCGGAGTCGGCGAGCCAGCCCGCGATCTGGTTTTTCGACTGCTCGATGGCCCAGGGCCACGCCAGCCCGACAAACAGGGCGCAGACAACGGCCGAAAGAGCCACAAAAAAAGGCTTGCGCCAGGTCTGCTTCAACAGGTAGTTGAAGCAGACCACGGTCATCATGACCAGTACGACGGTTTCCATTACTCTTCCATCTTCTTGCGGCGACGGCGCACGACATAGACCAGCGCTGCGATGATGCCGACGACCAGGGCAGCGACAACCGTGTTGCTGACCAGCGTGGTCGTCCGGTCGGCGGCTGCGAGCTCCTCGCGTTTGAGCACCGTGCCGTTCGCAGCGTCGAGCGAAGCCTCGCGCACCTCGCGGATCTGCCGCTCATAGGCGCGGGCCGCTTCGGGCGTACTTTTCGAGGCGATGAAGTCGCGCAGTTTGGCGTTGTCGCAGACGAATCCCGAACAGGAGGGGCCGTGCTTGTCGACCAGCTCGGTATGCAGTGCGGCCAGCGCGGCCAGTTGCTCCTCGGACGCCTGCCACATCCCCTTGCGGGCCGTTTCGAGCATCACGGCCGAGATCTCCTCCAGCGCCGCGGGGTTCTGCCGCTCGAAATAGCCGCGGAGATCCATGCCGAACTTGTCCTGCACGTAGACGTCGTAGATCTCGTTCCAGAGCTCGTTGTCCACCACATCGGGCTTCATGACGTTCCATCCGTAGGTATTCTGCACCACTTCGGCAAATCCGGCGGCGGCACTCGCTCCGCCCCGCATCTTCTCGCGGAGATAGTTCGGGTTGAAGATCGTCGTGCGGCTCTCGACGCCGATCGCCTCCTTGAGCTCCTGCATGCGCATGCGGTTTCGGTTTCGGTAGTCGCTCAAATAGGCATCGGGTTCCTTGCCCGTGACGTTGCGCACGGCGAGGTTCATGCCGCCCATGAATTCGTAGACGTGGTCGAGGCTCAATGCGCCCCACGTATTGCTCTGACGGGGCTGTACGACGGCATCGGTGTTGGTCAGCGCGGCTTCCAGCGCATACTGCCGCACCTCTTCCCACTCTTTTTCGCTGCCGTAGTAGGCCCCCATGTTCTGCAAATAGACTGCGGCGATCTCCGAAGAGTTTTCCCAGCGGTCGCCGCGCTGCACCATGTCGGTGATGCCCGTTCCGTAGTTGCCGTTGACGCCTCCGAAGACCCGATGGGTCGAGACCTCGCGCGCCTCCCGCGGCGAGAGGCCCCGCTCGATCAGCGCCTGCTCGGCATCGACGATCCCCTTCGCCACGAAGTTCTCGTAGCGGTCGTCCTTCGCGGCGGCAGCCATTTCGACGGCCCGCGCGATGAGGAACAGACGCGAGGCGGCCAGATCCCGCAGCTGGCCGCTGGTCTGCACGACGACGTCGATGCGCGGGCGTCCCAACTCCTCGGAGGGGATGAGCCGCAGGTCGTTCACGCGGCCGAACACGTCGCGCACGGGCTCGACGCCCAGCATGTAGAGCACCTGCGCGAGGGTCGCCCCTTCGGTCTCCACGAACTCCCCGCTCCATAGCGTATAGCTCACCTTGCGGGGCAGCGAGTCGTGGTGGCGTTCGCGGTAGAGGCGGATCGTCTCGTCAGCCAACTCCTTGCCGCGCTCCCAAGCCTGCGCGCTCGGCGTGGCCTCGGCGTTCACGGCGTAGAGGTTGCGGCCCGTGGGCAGCGTATTGGGGTTGGCAATGGGGTCGCCGCCCGGCGAGGGAGCCGTGTAGCCGCCGTCCAGCGCATTGATCAGTGACGAGAGTTCCGCTTCGGGACTCTGCTCCAATGCCCGCCGGTAGTTGCCGACGTTGCGGATCGTGCGTTCGAGTTCCGACACGACGCGGGCCAATTCCCGCTCCTCTTTCGAATACTCCTTTCCGAGACCCATCATGGCGGCCATCGCTTCGGCCGGCATTGCGGCGGGTTTCTTCTGCGTCGTCTCCTCCGCCTGCCCGGTGTTTGCGGGACGCTTGCCGATCTTGGGGATCCACGAGGGGTGTTTCGAAGCCCCCTTCCCCGACTTCGGAATACCGGCCGGATGCTGCATCGGCGCGCCTGACGACATCATCGCCATCATGCGGGCCATCATGTCCTGCGGTGCGGAGAGCGCACGCTGGATTTCGCGTGCCTTCTCCAACTCCGCGGCCGGGATGCCCGCCGTCGAGCAGATGAAGGCGTCGGTCGGCTGTTGCGAGCCGTCCAGCAGCCGGGCAACCAACCCGCGGGCCGGCGTCAGGTAGCGGCGCGTAAAGAGCGTGCGGTGCTTTTCGAGATCGGCAGAGGCCCGGCCGCGGAACTTGTCCAGCGCCAGCAGCGAATAGGCGATCGGTTCGGCGGACATGGCGAAGACGCTGCTGCGGATGCGCTCCGCGGAGTAGGGCTCGCCCATCGTATAGAGTTCGCCGGTCACCTTCTCCGCGGCGAGCTCCTCGGCGAAGGACTCGATGCGGGCGATCTCCGCCTCGGTATAGGGCTCGGCGGACAGCGAATCGAGCCGCAGCTCGCGGTGGATGCCCAGTTCGACGGTCAGCCGCTTGACGCGCAGCGTCGCGGCCCGCGTGTCGGGCCGACCGTCGGCGTAGAGCAGGTCGTTGTAGGTCTGGATCGCCGCGTTCAGGTCGCGGTAGATGCCGCGCACGCCGCTCTCCATGAAGGGCGGCGTCAGGCAGGATTGCAGGGTGGCATACGCGCGGCGCTTGGCGATGATGCCCTCGCCGACGTTGCCGATCGAGTAGACGTAGAGGTGGGGCGTCGCTCCGACGAGCGCATCGGGCCAGTCGCTGCCGCTCAGGGCCACCTGTTTGCGGGGCGTGAATTCCAGGCTTCCGTGCGTGCCGAAGTGGATCATTGCATCGGCCCGGAAGGCGTAACGCGCCCAGAGGTACGAGGCGATGTAGGCGTGGGGCGGCGCGGCGTCGGTGCCGTGGACGATGGCGAAGTCGTCGTCGCCCGCTCCGGCGGCCAGCTGCGGCAGCAGCACGACGTTGCCCAACTCGATGCGCGGCAGGGCCAGCCGTCCGGCGTCATCGGACAGATAGCCGCCCGGGAATTCGCCGTCGAGAGCCCGGACCTCCTCCATCTGTTCCGCCGGCACGGCCTCGGAGGTCCAGGCGGCATACTCTCCGGCGGAGATCAGCGCCGGATTGCCGTTTTTCAGAAAGTCCGATTTTGCGCCGTGAGCGTAGCCGTTGAAAACGGCCCCCTGCCGCTGGATCAGCGCGGCCAGTCCGGCGGGGGCGTCCGGGAGATTCTCCACGCGATAGCCTTCGCTCCGCAGCCGTACCAGCAGGTTGTAAAGAGACGGTACGACCTCCATGCCGGAGGCTGTCAGGGCATTCTGCCCCGGTCCCTTGTAGTAGTAGATCGCCACGCGCTTCTCGCGGTTGGGCTTGCGTTGCAGGGCGATGTGGCGGTTCACCGTCTCGACGAACCGCTCCCGCCGTTCGGGAATGGCATGGACCTGTTGCAGCCCTTCGCCGTCGAGACGGTGGCCGAAGAGCGCCTGGGTCCGGATCGCCCCGTCGATTTCGGGCATCACGACGCTCTGCGACAGGAAACCGCCGTTCATGCCCATCTTGTCGGCCTCCCACTCGCTGACCGGCCGGTTGACGTTGAGCGGCGCGAAGAGCGGGATGTTCCGCCGGGTCAGGTAGTCCACGACGGCATCGCCCAGACGCCCGTGCGCCATGTTGATCACGGCCGACGGACGGATCGAATCGGCCTGTCCGTTCCGGATCGCCGCTTGCAGGTTGCGGAGGGGGTAGACCATGTTGCCGGTCTCTTCCAGCCGGGCAATCAACTCGGCGGGTTCGCCCATCTGTCCCGTTACGATCACCCGCGGGGCATCCGGTTTCAGCAACCCGTGCCGCGACAAAAAGGCCTCGTAGGCCTCCACGCTGTCGAAATCCGGCTCTTCCGCCTCGGGATCCGAGGGGTCGGCGTGGTAGAACTGTTTCAGGTCGCGCACCACGGGCGGCTCGGGCTCGTCCGTGTCGAACCGCTTGCCGTCGACCGTGCGGCGAAGGGTGACGAGCAGGTTGCGGTAGTTCTTCCGGCCGCCGCCGTTGAGATACCCCTTGACTGTGGCCACGGTCGCCGAGTCGGCCGAGACGATTTCGTTCGCCGGATTGGTTGCCATGGTCGTGATGACTGTAAGCCCGCGGTCTGCGGCCCGTTGGAGTGCGGCCCGCTCTTCGGCCGTGATGCGGAGCCCCATGCCGTTCATCAGCACCACGTCGTAGCGCCCCAGACGGTCGAAGTCCGCCGGGGAGAGCTCCGCGAGGCGGATGCGGCCGTGATCGTTGGCCCGGGCGATCTGGCCGAGGGTCGTAGCCTGGTAATTTACAAAGGCGATGCGTGTGGCCGAGAACCAGCGGTTCCACGCCACAACGCCCAATACGACAGCAAGCAGGATTACGCCTGCCCATATTCGTATTCTATGTTTCATGATTGACAATGTCTATTTGCTACTGAAAAATTTTTCGAGATTCAGCGAAATGCCAGCCGAGCAGGTCGTGCCGATGGTCGTGGGCGAATTGCTGTAATAGTAGTCGGGCCGGTAGTTGAAAAGGTTGTCCACGGCCAGCGTGAGATCCATACCCCGCCACAGATGCTGCGCAAGGCTCAATTTCCAGATCGTATAGCCCGGATAGGTCTGGCGCACGGTCTGCTCGTAGGAGGTCAGCTCGGTATAGACGTCGCACGTGACGGCCGAAAGCCAACGTCCCGACAGAGCGATGCTCAAACCGTAGTTTTTCCACGTCTTGTCGTACGCCAGACGTGCTGTGGCCGCATGGGGGCGCGTCGACGAGAGGAGCGGCTCTCCCCGTTCGATCATCTCGCGCGTGTAGGCATACGACACGCGCCACGAGATGCCGCACGGGTAGCGGCCCGTCGCATTGGCCTCGGCTCCGGCCACCTGCAACGGAGACATGTTCGTATAGACCTGCCCGGCCAGCTGCCGGTTCCAGACCGTGGTGATGCGGTTGTCGACGAGGTTGTAGAATCCCGTTGCGGTGAAGTTGTGCCGCCCGGCCATGTACTCGGCCGAGAGCGAGAAGTTGTGGCTCGTTTCGGGTTTCAGATCGGGATTCCCGTAGATCATGAAGATGTTGCCCATGTAGAAGTCCATGTACATCTCTTTGAGCGTCGGGGCGCGGAACCCTCCGGCATAGGAGGCCCGGAGCGAACAGTTTTCGGCCTTGTACATCACGCCGAGCATCGGCGAAAGATGCGAGAGGCTTGCCGCCGAAAAATGGTCGAAGCGCAGGCCCGCAATGAGGTTGAACCTCCGGTGCGGGTTCCAGTCGAACTGTGCGAAGGCATCGGCCGTATGCTGCGTATGGCTGCCGTTGTCCGTAAACTGGTAGGACATCAGGTAGTCACGCATGTAGTCGCCGCCGACGGTAAGGATGTGTTTCCCGGAGAAGGTATGGTTGTAGAGCGTGCGCAGGGTGTGCTGCACGTTGCTGTAGTCGCGCACGTCGCGCGACGTGGGGACCAGATAGTCGCTCTTGTCGTACTGGTCGAAGGCATAGGAGAGTTCCAGATCGTCGGCCCCGGTGACGGCGTAATTTCCTTTCAGACCGCCCGAGAAGCTGCGGTAACGGTCCCGGATGCTCTCCGAAGCATCCCGCTCCCGGAAGAAATAACCGGCCCGGGCCGTGAAGCGCAACCCCTCGGCTGCCGTGACGATGAGCCGCTCCTTGACGTTGAGCGACGAATTGCCGTAGATGGTACGGTAATCGCCCACCTCTGCGTTGTCGGTGCCCTTCGAGAGGTCGATGGCGTCGACCGAGGTGTACTGCACGCTGGTCATCGAGTTGAACCGTCCCTGATTGAACCCGACCGAACCGCCGTAACGCTGCTCGTTGTGGGCCCCGTAGCGGCCGTTCAGGTTGACGGACCACGGTTCGCGCGACTCCCGGCTGATGATGTTCACCACGCCGCCGATGGCGTTCGAGCCGTAGAGCGACGAGACGGCCCCCTTGACGATCTCGATGCGCCCGACGTTGTCCATGTTCAGGCGGCTGTAATCCACGTTGTCGAGCGTCTCGCCGGCCAGCCGCTCGCCGTCGACGAGGAACAGCACCGAGTTGCCGCCGAATCCCGACATGTTGAGCGATACCTGCTGGTTCATCGAATAGGAGAATTCGATGCCCGGCAGCTCCGTCTGCAACAGGTCGCCGACATGCGTCGCATCGATCCGCCGGATATCGGCTTCGGAGATGACCCGCGTAACGATCGGAACGTCCTTCAACAGTTTGGGTGTGCGCGTGGCGGTCACCACCACCTGATCCATTATCGTGGAGCCCTCCGCGAGCCGGAAATTCAGCTTGCCGGATTGCCCGCCGGCCACCTTTTCATCCGCCGGATCGTATCCGACGAACGAGGCGCGGAGCGTATAGGGGCCCTTCCCGGGAAGGGCGAGCTCATAGCGCCCCTGCGTATCGGCGACGGCGCCGAGTGTCGGCAGCTCCTTCACGGTGACGGCCGCCCCGGCGAGCGGCCGCCCGGCGGCATCCGTGACGGCTCCGGAGATCCGGCATTGGGCGGCGGCCTGCGCCGCGAACAGCAGGCAGAAAAGATAGGGTAGAATCCGTTTCATCATCATTCGGCAGGATAGAGGTAGTCAATGGTCATGTAACCCTTTACGGCAGCATCGTTCATGAAGTTTGCGAGACGCAGGGCCGCACAGGTACCGTCCTTCAGACGAAGCAGATAGATCTTCCCCGAGAGGGTGTAGATCGGTGGCATGGTCGAGGTATCGACATCGAGCCAGCGCGAAAGGCACGGGTTCCAGTAGTCCTCGGCGTAGAGAATGATGCCGTCCATCATCTGCGACATGTCGACCGTAATGCGGTCGGTGGTCCATTCATCGGCCGTCCATTGCGCCTCGGAAACCGATCCCGGAGCGGGCAGAGCATCGAAAGACCCCGTCTGACTTTCCCAAACGGTGCCGCCGTTGGTCTTCGTGTCATATCGGTGTACGGCAAAATCCCACGTTTCGGGAGCCGCGGCATCCACCGCGCAGGTCGTCACCCGCTTGTTGCGCAGGTCGACATAGTGCCACTCGGTATAATCCGTGGCGTTGATATGGATGCGGCCCGTGCGGGACCCCTCGTCGACGATGACGAAGCCGTAGTCATTTCCCGTTGCGGTCGAAGGCTTGTCGTAGATGCCCTCGAAAATTCCGTTGCAGGCCGGGAGCGACAGAATGACTGCCGCTCCCAGTGTGCGCCATCCGGTTTTTGCAAGATTCATGGCGTTTGCTCCTCTTCTCATTTGCTTATTCGCCGGCGACAGGCGCCGTTCCCGGCAAAAGCGTGACGGTCAGACCTCCCATGACGGCCGGCACCTTGAACGCGATCGAGAAGTCGTCCTTCGCCGCATTGGTCGAGCCGCTCACCGTAAAGTCATAGTCCGTTGCCGGACCGCCGCCCATTCCCATGGCGACCTTCCCGCTGCCCGAAAAGGTGTATGCGCCCTCCTTCTTGGCGGCCGTTGCCGCAGCCACCTGGAAATTCCCCCACGTGGCGGACTCGAAGACGACCTTCAGGGTCCCATCGCCGTTGGCCGTCAACGTCACACTTTCATCATCCGTATAACGATTCTGGAACATCGCACAGTCGGCATCCGTATAGCCTTCGTAGGTGCCGGCCAGCAGCAGGTCGGCTGGCGCGTCGCCTGTCTGGAACGTAAGGGTCATGCCGCCCATGACGGCCGGTATCAAAAACTCCATCCGGGCATCGGTCTGTGACTTGATCTCGGCCGTGAAGGTGCAGTCGTAGGTCGAGGTGTTTCCTCCCATGCCCATTTGGGTTTTCCCGCTGCCCGAGAGGGTGCAGAGCTCTCCGCTCACGCTCGCCTGCGCATCGGTGATTGTAAATTCACCCCATGTGGCGGAGGTGAACGATACGGAGGCGGAGCCATCCGCATTTTTCGTGATTGCGACACGCTCCTCCGGTGCGATCATGTTCTGGAAATAGTCGCAGTTGGCCAGCGTATAGCCGTTGTAGCTGCCTGCAAAGTCGACCGTTTTCGAACCGTTTTCATCTTTGTCGCATCCCATCATCAAGGCTGCAACGGATAACATCATAAAAATAGATTTGATTTTCATATCGTTTGTATTTTTTGTTTTCGACTGCAAAATTACCCGAAGATCCGAGGTCGGGCAATACCCAGTTTTCAGTATTTTCCGACTCTTCCGGAGTACTCCGCGGGTATCTACATTTACAGGGTGTTTCTCCGTTCTCACATTGTCCGCCCCTTCCGGCATCCGATTTTTGCCCCGCCGGATTTTTTGTTATGCGGATAACAACATTGAAAAAAATAATTACCTTTGCCCCCGTCAAGGTTCTTGTCCGGCAGTCCGGACAGGATGAAAAGGGAATCCGGTGAGAATCCGGAACAGTACTCGCTGCTGTAAGTCCCCTCCTTCGGGAGAAGTTGTTTATCCAAATCTTTGCCACTGGGTCATACCGGGAAGGCGTGATAAACGGGACGAGTCAGAAGACCTGCCTTAACGAATGATTTGCACCCGCGGGTTTCGGGTTGGAATCAAATGCCGGGTCGTCGTTGTCGCGACGCTTCTCCCTGATTTGATTTGTCCGTATCCCCCGTTGTGCAGTCACCACTGATTTGCACCCGCGGGTTTCGGGTCGGAATCAAAGGGTCCGGTCGTCGTTCGTCGGAACGTCCCTTCCCTTATTTTTCTGCGTTTCCCGTCGTGCAATCACCGCTCGTGATTCGGATGATGACAGGGATACGACATAATGGACCACTTCGCGGCGTGAGGAGAAGCCACCTTGCGCCGACTCTGCATGTCTCTTTGTCTTCACGTCAGCCTGTCGGGTATGGAACCTTCGGCGGGCATTTTCTGTTTTGTTCTGGACATTACCCAATTAAAAATAACAGAGATGAAAAAACTATTTGCCTTTTTTGCGATCGCCCTGCTGGGCCTTGTAACATGGAGTTGTTCGTATGACGACAAGGATTTGTGGAGTGCGGTAAATGATCTGGACGGGCGGATGAAGGTCCTGGAACAAGCTGTAAGAAATGCCAACACGGACATCGAGGCGGTTCAAAAACTGGTGAAGGCCCTGCAACAGAATGTGACGATAACTTCCGTCGTCGAGACAGCCGACGGCTATACCATCCATTTTTCGGACGATACGAAGGTGACGATTACCAACGGCGCAAGCGGGACCAATGTCCCGGCACTTTCCGTCGTAAAAGGCGAGGAGGGGCTCTACTATTGGGCGCTCGACGGTGAGATCGTCGAGGTCGACGGCCATAAGGTCAAGGCCGAAGGTGCGGACGGCATCACTCCGCAGCTGCGCATCAATCCCGATACGAAAGAGTGGGAGATGTCGACCGACGGCGGACAGAAGTGGACCTCGATGGGCGTCAAGGCCGAAGGTTCGGGCGGCGATTCGATCTTCTCCGACGTGCAGGACGGCGATGCCGAAGTGACCTTCACGCTGGCCGACGGCAAGACGACCATCATCATCCCGAAAACCTCGGCGACAGGATTCGCGTTCATCTATCCCGAAGAGTTGCCGCTGGGTGCGACCGACGTGGACAATTACTTCCTGTTCGCCTTCGGCGAAGAGAAAACCCTCTCGTTTACGGGCGCGGTAAAGGCCGCCGATCTGATGAACGTACCGCAGGGATGGTCGGCCGAGATCGACTCGAAAACCAGGAGTGTCAAGGTGACGGCCCCCTCGTTCTCCGGAACGTACTACACGGAGGGGGTTCTTTCGCTTGTCGCCGTCGACGGCGAAGGGCGGACGGTCTTGGCTTCGGCCCGCATCTGTGCCGTGGATTTCTCCGACCCCAAGGCGACGTTCGTGCTCAACGAGGGCAACATGACGTCCGAAAACGGTTCGATTATCTACATCACGGCCGACGGTCGCGTGATCGATTATGCCTATTGGCGGATGAACGGTTCGGAGCTGGGCAACGTGGCGCAGGACCTCTTCATTTCGGGAGGCAAGATGTATATCATTTCGCAGAACGGCGGCAATGACGGCCTCCTGGTCGAGGCGGAGGCCCGAACGCTCAAAAATACGAAAAAGTTCGGCAAGGAGGAGTTGTCGCGGCTGTTCTGGCCCTCTCATATCGCTGTTGTCGGGAACACGGTCTACATCCGGGACAATGCCGGCGTTTGGACGCTGGACCTTGATACGCGGAAATTCACGTCTGTTGCCAACGCGAAAGGCACGCTGAAAAACCGCATGGCCGTGGTCAGCGGCAAGGTCTTCGTTCCGGGCAACAGGGCGATCCTCGTGCTGGAAAACGGTGTGCTCGTGAAGAAGATCGAGATGGATGGCACCGTAACCGGCGTGATCAAATCCGACGAGGAGGGCTACCTGTGGGTTTCGTGCTCGACCAGTCCGGCCCAGATCGTCAAGCTCTCGGCCGCGGACTACACGATGGACAAGCACACGCTGACCGACGGGGGCGTTTCTCTGGGGTGGAGCTCCACGCCGGGCATCTCGGCCAAGGGCGACGAGATTTATTTCAGCGACAACACCTCGACGATCTACCGCCACAATTTCACGTCGAACACCACGGAGGCGCTGGGCGACGTGAAGTCGAATATTGCGAACTGGGGGATCATCTACAACATGCCGGCCGTACATCCCGTAACGGGGCAGTACTATTTCAACACGATTCTGGGCTACGGTTTGAGATTCCTCACCAATGATATTTCGGTGTACGATCTGGGTGCGGGAACCCCGTCCATGGTTGCCGACTACCGGAACTACACCCACTTCCCGGCGGGATTCTTCTTCACGGCATCGTTCTGACCCGAATGCGCTCCTGTCCATCCGGAACGGATGTGCCGCCCCGTTGCGGTATATCCGTTCCGGGGCGGACAAACCAACTGAAAATGAATATGAGACAATACCTGTCGCGCATCCTCGCAACCCTTGCCGTCCTGTTGCTCGCCGGTTGCACCGAGTGTGGCCCCGAGGAGCCGCTTCCCGAGCCTCCGGTGATCACGCTCGACAGCCCGACATCGGTCTACACGGTCAAGGCCGGGCGCGAGATCGAGATTTGCCCGCGATACGAGAACGCCGGGGAGGCGACCTTCACCTGGCGGCTCGACAACGAAGTGCTCGGAACCGGGCCGACCTTGAAGTTCGCTTCGGAGCGGAGCGGACGCTACTACATTACCCTTACGGTGACCAATCGCGGCGGTACGGACGAAGAGGAGCTGCGCATCGACGTGCTCGACCTGACCCCGCCGACCATCTCGCTGCCCGGCTCCGACAAAGGGTTCACCGTGCTGCTCGGCTCGGAGCTGTCGCTCAATCCGCAGGTGGCCTCGGCGCTCGAAACCGCATTCCGCTGGACACTCGACGGGAAGCCGGTCGGCGACGAACGGAATTATGTTTTCTCCGCGACGGAGCGGGGCGACTATGTGCTGCGTCTGGATACGCGCAACGAGGACGGGTCGGATTCCATCGAATTCCCGGTCCACGTGCGGAGTGCCGCGGAGATCGGCTTCGCCTGGACCTTCGAGCAGAGCTCCTACAACGTATCCGTGGGCCGCACGATCCGCATACGGGTCCTGGATGTCGAAAACGCATTCGACGCCGTCTATACGTGGAGCGTCGACGGCAAGGCCGTACAGGAGAGCGACAGCCCCGAATACGCCTATGCGGCCGAACGCGAAGGGACGCATGCCGTCAAACTCGAAATGAAAAACGGATTCCTCACCGCCTCGCAGCTCTTCACGGTCAACGTCTGTCCGGCCGAAGGGACCTACTATCGGCCCCGTTCGGGCAGCAGTCAGGTGTTCTGCAACAAGGTGTACGAGTTCCTGCCGGCTCCCGGGCAGTTCGTCAACGAACGCTGCACGGCAACGACCATGGAGGAGGCCTGCGCCTATGCCGAGAGCTGTCTGGCTCAAAAGTCCTACGTTTCGCTGGGCGGGTTCGGGGGCTGCCTCGTCGTCGGGTTCGACCACAGCATCGACAACGACGGCGACTACAACATCGCCATCACGGGCAACGCCTTCGACGGTTCGTCCGAACCGGGCATCGTCTGGGTCATGCAGGACGAGAACGGCGACGGCCTTCCCAACGACACCTGGTACGAGCTCCGCGGATCGGAGTACGGCAAGGAGGAGACCCTCCGGGACTATGCCGTCACCTATTACCGCCCTTCGGCCCCGAAGATGAACGTCGCGTGGAGCGACAACCGGGGACAAAGCGGCACTATCGAATATCTCGGCGCGTTCCACCAGCAGGATTACTACTATCCGGCGTGGGTTGCCGCGGACAGCTACACGCTGCGGGGCCCGTGTCTCAAATCGCGCAGCTACGATCAGTCCGGGAACGGAACCTACTGGGTCAATCCGGCCTTCGACTGGGGTTATGCCGACAATTTCAGCCCGGTCGACCGCCTGACCGATGACGGCAACTACAATGCGGCGCCGGCCGACAACCACTTCAAGATTTCGAATGCCGTCACCTTTGACGGGCGGGCGGCCGACCTGAAATACATCGACTTCGTGAAGATTCAGGTTGCCGTCAACCAGCAGTGCGGCTGGCTCGGCGAGGTTTCGACCGAGGTCTTCGGCGTCAAGGACTTCAACATGACCAAATAATGGCGGTGAAAGCGGGCAAAGGAGCGATTCGGAGATTAGTATTTGCCTTTGTGTCGTGCCTGGCCCCCTGCCTGGGGCCGGGTACGGCCGCCGCTTTTGCCCGGGTTCCGGATTCCGCGCGGCTCGACCGGATGCAGCACATCGACTCGGTGGTTGTCGTCGGCACGTTCCGTCCCGAGAAGGTCATCCCGGCCCAGGTGTTGAGCGGAGAGCGGCTGCAACGGCTCAATGCGCACTCCGTGGCGGATGCCATCCGCTACTTCTCCGGGGTCCAGATCAAGGACTACGGGGGGATCGGCGGGTTGAAGACCATCAACGTCCGCGGCATGGGCACGCAGCACGTCGGGGTCTTCTACGACGGCATCCAGCTGGGCAACGCCCAGAACGGACAGATCGACCTGGGGAAATACTCGCTCGACAACATGGCTGCCGTAACGCTCTACAACGGCCAGAAGAGTTCCGGCGTGCAGTCGGCCAGGGATTACGCCTCGGCCAGCGCGGTCTACCTGCGGACGCGGATTCCCGAATTCCGGGAGGGTCGGCGCTGCAACCTCAAACTGACGCTCAAAGGCGGCTCCTTCGGCACGGTGAATCCCTCCGTACTCTACGAGCAGCGGCTCGGTGAGCGGATCTCCAACTCCCTGAACGCGGAATTCCTCTATACGACGGGCCGATACAGGTTCTCCTACGTCAAGGCCGACGGATACGACACGACGGCCGTGCGGCAGAACGGCGACGTGCGGGCGCTGCGCATCGAGGAGGGGCTTTTCGGCCGGATCCCCGACGGCAACTGGCGCGTCAAGGCCTACTTCTACAACTCCGAGCGCGGCTATCCGGGCGCCTTCGTCCGCGAGGAGCCCGGCAGGTTCCGCCACGAAGACCGCCAATGGGATTCGAACTTTTTCCTGCAAGGGTCGTTCTTCAAGGCCTTCGGAGATCGTTACAGGCTGTCTGTCCACGGCAAATATGCCTGCGACTACCTGCACTACCTCTCCGACCCGCGGCTCGACGTGACGACGATGTACGTCGACAACCACTACCTCCAACAGGAGGCCTATCTCTCGGCGGCCCATGAATTCGCGCTGTTCAAATGGTGGGATGTCAATCTGGCGACCGATCTGCAATACAATACGCTCGATGCCGATCTGGTAAATTTCGTCTATCCGTCGCGCCTCACCTCGCTGACGGCGCTGGCAACCACCTTCCGGTTCGGCCGGGTGACCGTCCAGGGGAGTCTGCTCCATACGTTCGTGGAGGATTTCGCCCGGGAGCGGGGCACGGAAGCCGGAGTCAAAAATGTGTTTACGCCGACCCTCGTGGTGCAGTACCGGCCTTTCCGCAGCGTGGACCTCGTCCTGCGGGCCTTCTGCAAGCGGATTTTCCGGATGCCGACGCTCAACGACCTCTACTACACCTTCATCGGCAACAAGTACCTCAAACCCGAATACACCACCCAGTACAACCTCGGGGCCGCCTACACGAAAGAGTGGCCCGGGGCCCGTTTCCGGAGGTTCGAAGCCAGCCTCGACGCCTATTGCAACGAGGTCGACGACAAGATCATCGCCATGCCGACGTCGAACCAGTTCCAATGGACGATGGTCAATCTGGGGCATGTCGGGATCCGCGGTGCGGATGCCGTCGTGAGCGGCTCGATGCGTTTCGGACGACTCGGCGTCGACTGCCGTGCGACCTACACCTGGCAAAGGGCCCGGGACCTCACCGACCGCACCAGCGCCTACTACGGCGGGCAGATCCCCTACATCCCGTGGCACAGCGGCTCGGCCGTCGTGGGGTTGAGTTTCGGCGGCTGGATGCTCGATTACAGCTTCATCTACACCGGCGAGCGTTACGAATCCTCGGCCAACATTCCCGAGAACCACGCCCTGGCCTGGTACACGAGCGACCTGTCGCTGTCGAAGCGCTTTCACCTGCGGCGCTCGCAACTGCGGGCCTCCGTCGAGGTGAACAACCTCCTGAACCAGCAGTACGAGGTCGTACAATGCTACCCGATGCCGGGCACGAATGTGAAACTCATCATCAGTTGGATATTATGACAGCCAGACAAACCTTTCGCAAGGTGCTTCTTCTGCTCGCGGCGGCATCGCTGCTGGCGGCCTGCCGCAAGGAGGAGCCGATCGTTCCCTCGACCTCGACCCCCGTTGCGCCTCCCGGCGATTCCTCCGGCGGGGACGGCAGCGAAGAGAGGATCCGCGGCTTTTTCCTGCTCAACGAGGGCAACATGGGCAGCAACAAGGCGACGCTCGACTACTTCGACTACGCCACGGGCGTCTACACGAAAAACATCTACGCCGAACGCAATCCGGGCGTGGTGAAGGAGTTGGGCGACGTGGGCAACGACCTGCAAGTCTACGGCGGGAAGCTCTACGCCGTGATCAACTGCTCGCACTTCGTCGAGGTGATGGACCTCCGGACCGCCCGCCACATCACGCAGATCTCCATTCCCAACTGCCGCTACATCGTCTTCAAGGGACGGTATGCCTATGTCAGTTCGTATGCCGGGCCGGTTCAGATCGACCCCAATGCGCGGCTGGGGTACGTGGCGAAGATCGACACGGCCACCATGCAGATCGTCGGGACCTGCACGGTCGGCTACCAGCCCGAAGAGATGGTGATCGTCGGCAAGAAGCTCTATGTCGCCAATTCGGGCGGCTACCGCGTGCCCGACTACGACCGCACGGTCTCGGTCATCGACCTCGACACGTTCGGGGAGGTGAAGAAGATCGACGTGGCGATCAACCTGCACCGCATGGAGCTGGATGCCTACGGACAGATCTGGGTCTCCTCGCGCGGCGACTACTACGACACGCCGTCGCGGACCTACGTTATCGACAGCCGCACGGACGAGGTGACCGACGAGTTCAAGCTGCTCCCCAACAGCGAGATGACCGTCTGCGGCGATTCGCTCTATGTGTACAGCACGGAGTGGAGCTATCCCACACAGAGCAACACGGTCAGCTATGCCATCGTCAACGTGCGGACGAAAAAGATCGTGACCCGGAATTTCATCACCGACGGCACGGACCGGCGGATCGCCATTCCGTACGGCATTGCGGTGAACCCTGCGACGCGCGAGATCTTCGTGACCGACGCCGGGAACTATGTTACCCCCGGCAAACTCTACTGCTTCAACCCCGACGGCACGAAAAAATGGGAGGTCGAGACCGGCGACATCCCGGCCCACATCGCCTTTACATACACTGAACTCGCACCTCTCCGATAATTCATGGTCAAATCAAGAACAGAAAGAATCATGTACCGCAATCCTTTTGTCTCGGAATCCGTTTTCATGAAGAGAATATGTTTCCTCCTGTTGTCGGCGATTCTTGTTTCATCTGTCGCTTGTAAACGGGGCGCAACGGGATTGGACGATTACGATCAGGAGATCTATCGTCCCCGTTATGCTTCCGGCTTCGAGATCGTCGGGGCCGAGGGGCGGCAGAGCACGCTTCTGAAAGTCTTCAATCCGTGGCAGGGCGCCGAGGACACCGAGACGCAGCTCTTCATCGCCCGCAACGGAGAGAAGGCTCCGGCCGGTTTCACCGGACAGACCGTGGAAGCCGGAGCGGGGCGTATCGTCTGTATGTCCTCGACCTATGTGGCGATGCTCGATGTGCTGGGACAAGCGGACCGGATCGTCGGTGTTTCGGGCAAGGATTATATTACCAACGAATATGTAACGACCCGCCCCGAAGCGGTGGCCGATGTCGGATTCGACGGGAATGTCGATTGTGAGCGGCTGCTGGCTTTGAAGCCCGATCTGGTATTGCTGTTCGGCATCGGCGGCGCCAGCAGCATGGAGCCCAAACTGTTGGAGATGGGGATTCCGTTCTGTTATGTGGGCGAATATCTGGAAGAATCGCCGCTCGGCAAGGCCGAATGGCTGGTCGCCGTGTCGGAGATTACCGACAGCCGCGAAAAGGGCGAATCGGTTTTCGCCCCGATTCCCCAAAGATACGGAGCGCTGAAAGAGAAAGTCGCGAAGGCGGCTGCGGGGAAACCGAAAGTGATGATCAACACCCCGTATGCCGGTTCGTGGTTCATGGCCTCGACCGAAAGCTACGTCGCCCGGCTGATCGCCGATGCCGGAGGGGATTATGTTTACGGGAAGAACACCTCGAACCGCTCGCTTCCCATCGACCTCGAAGAGGCATATGTGCTCACGGCGCAGGCCGACCTGTGGCTCAATGCGGGCAGCGCCGCATCGCTCGGGGAGTTGAAAGCGCAGTTCCCGAAATTCGCCGACACCCGATGCGTAAGAAGCGGTGCCGTTTACAACTGCAACAAACGGCAGAATGCCGCCGGAGGCAACGATTACTGGGAGTCGGGTGTCGTCCGGCCCGATGTCGTGCTGCACGACCTGATTGCGATCATGCACCCGGAGGTGCTGGACGAAAACGACCGGGGATTGTATTACTACCAGCGTCTCGAATAATCGACGGGCGCAGCCGTTGTCGCAGGCCGGCTCCGGACCGGTATTTTCCTTCGTGTCGCAGATCCGACGCCCGAAGGTAACGGGGCGGCGTTGCCAAGTCCCGGACCGTGGAGCATCGCAGGGCGCATGTGGAAATTGAGTGAGGAGGGGCACCGGCGGCTCCGGGAAAGCAAAACCCCGTCGAACTTTCGTTCAACGGGGTTTTCAGTGCCCAGGACAGGAATCGAACCTGCACGCCTTGCGGCACACGCACCTGAAACGTGCGCGTCTACCTATTCCGCCACCTGGGCATTGTACCGGTGTTTTCCGGAATTGCGGTGTGCAAAGGTAACACTTTTTTCCGAATCCGCAACTCTTTTTCCGAAAAAAATCTACTTGTTGAAGAACTTGTATTGAAAAATAAGCAGATAGACTACGGCTACCGAGATGTAGGCATCCGCCAGATTGAAGATCGCTCCGAAGAAGTAGTTGTTGCTGTCGACCAGAAACCGCAGCAGCCGCGGCACACCGTTCCATTGGAACAGCGGGAAGTAGAACATGTCGACGACCTTCCCCATCATGAACCCGGCGTAATGGCCTCCGAACTCCGCGACGGCGTAGGGCGTCGATTCGGAGAAAATCAGCCCGTAGAAGGCGCTGTCGAGGATGTTGCCCATGGCTCCGGCGAAGATCAGCGCCAGCCCGACGATCACGCCTTTGGGCGTTTCCGGGCGTTTGCGGAGCAGGTGCAGGAGCAGCCATCCGATGAATCCGACCATTACGATGCGGAAGAATCCCAGAAGCAGTTTGCCCCAGTCGAAGCCGCTGCCGGTGTAGATGTGCATGCCGAATGCGGCTCCGTTGTTCTCGATGAACCGCAGCTGGAACCAGTCGGAGCAGACCGTGATCGACTCGTCGAGGTGCATGTGGGTCTTGACCCAGATTTTGAGCGCCTGATCCGCAACGAGCAGCAGGACGATGAGCAGCGATATTTTTTTCAGATTCATGAATCCATGCGTGTTGATCACGCGCAAAAATAGTGAAAAAATCTCTTTTTCTGGTCTCCTGTGCGGAATTTTGGAATGGTAATTTTGTATTTTATGAGAAACCCCTATCTTTGAAACCTTGCATGGATTGTGTGTCTTATGAAGAAGTTTTTGTTTTTGTGCTGCCTGCTGGCAGCCGTTGCGTGTACGAAGGAGTCGGTGGAGTCCGGCTCGGAACAGGCCCGTGTGATTGGGGTTCCGACCTCGGATTTTGCCATGAAGGGAACGCTTTCCGTCCAATTTTCGCCGGAGATGGCACAGACCGTGGCCGCTGCACAGGCTCGGACCGCCTCCACCCGTTCGGGTGCTCCGGCCACCCGTTCGGGCGTGTCGGAGATCGATGCGCTGCTCGACGAGATCGGCGCCGAATGCTTCGAGCGGATCGTTGCCTACGATCCCGAATGGGAGTCGGTCTACGACCGTACGGGAATGAACCGCTGGTATTGGATTGCCTTCGATGAGGAGGCCGATCTGTCGGCTGTCGGCAGCCGTTTTGCGGCTCTGCCGGGAGTGTCGGTCGTCGAGTACGAGATCCATCCGCGCCATATTCGTCCGCAGCATGTCGGACGGGTTGTTCCGGCCCGACCCGAAAACCTCCCGGCACGGGGCGAAACCCGCGCCTCGGTCTCCATGAACGACCCGTTGCTGCCCTACCAGTGGCATTTCGACAACGAAGGCCCGAACAAAGACTTCTCCACGCCGAAGGCCGGGGCGGATATCGACCTGCTGGACGCATGGCAGCTTTGTACGGGAAGCGACGAGATCATCGTGGCGGTGCTCGACGAGGCGGTGCAGACGACGCACCCCGATTTGGAGGCCAACATCTGGTCGAATCCCTCCAACCCCGGGGAACACGGCTATAATTTCTGGGACAACCGGGCGGAACTCGACTGGCGGACCGCCATCCAGGAGGATGGCGATTGGATCTATGCCGACCACGGGACCCATGTTGCCGGCGTGATCGCCGCCGTGAACAACAACAGCCGCGGTGTCAGCGGCATTGCCGGCGGCCGCAGCACCCGGAAGGGGGTGAAGATCATGTCGTGCCAGATCATGGGGTACAGCGACGGCAGCTACTCGGGCAACCCCATTGTCAAAGCCTTCGAATATGCCTGGAAGAACGGGGCGATCATCGCCCAGAACAGTTGGGGGTATGATTTCGAGGGAACCTCTCCGTCGCAGTTCGAACAGGAGTGGATCCGGGGATACCAGGTGATCCGCGACGCGATCGACACCTTTATCGAGGGCGCCGGCTCGAAGAACCCGAACTCGCCGCTGAAAGGCGGGCTGGTGATCTTCGCGGCGGGCAACGACGGGGATGCCTTCGGGGATGCCCCGACCTATCCCGCAGCCTATTCTCCGGTGATTGCCGTGGGGTCGATGGATTGGGCGTTCCGCCCGGCCTATTATACCGACTACGGCACGTGGGTCGACATCACGGCTCCGGGCGGCGATGCCTATACGGCCCCGGGGGAGAATGGCCGGAATTATGCGGAGGTGTTGAGCACGATCCTCTGTGACGATGCCATCAATTACAAAGACGGCCGGAAGTATAAATCGCTTTACGGCTATGGGTTCATGCAGGGGACCTCGATGGCGTGCCCGCACGTTTCGGGAGTCGCGGCGCTGGGGCTCTCCTATGCGGCGCAGCTGGGACGTCAATATACGGTCGGGGAGTTCAAGTCGCTGCTCTTGTCGTCGGTCTACGGGATCGACCGCTATTTTACCGGCACGAAGGTCGGCATCACGGTCCCGGATCTTTCGGAATACCGGGGCAAGATGGGCGGCGGATGTGTCGATGCGCTCAAAATGCTGCTGGCCGTGCGGGGTACGACGGCCCTCCTTGTCCCGACCGGAGAGTCCGCAACGGTGGATCTGGCCGGGAGCTTCGGCGGCTCGCAGAGCGTGATCACCCTGACGTCGGCCGAGCTCGATTCGCCGGGCAACCTCGGTCTGACCTCCTCTTCGCTGTCGCTGGACGGCAGCCGGATCACGCTCACATGTCCCAAACAGGGCGTTTCGATCCTTCGCGTTGTCGCTGTGGCGGGCGATACGGAGATTACACGCGAGTTTGCGCTTGTCTCCCGTACGGGTCTGGCCGGGAACGGCGGCTGGCTTTGAGTGCGGGTTGCTTCCTTATTATATATATGGTATAAGTCCTGCACGGTCTCTGAATTTAATTTTTTTGAAAAAAAGATCGGCAAAAATTTGCAGATACCGAAAAAGTCGCTACCTTTGCATCCGCATTTGAGAAACAGCGGTTCTTACAAATAAGTCGGGGGTTTGCAATAAGGGGACTCGTGATGGTTTTGTGACTTGGTTTTCAATAAGATGCAAAGTTCTTGAAAAAGTTTTTGGAGGTTTGAAAAAGATTGTCTATCTTTGCAATCCCTTTCGCTCCGGTTCTTCGGAACGGTCCGAAAAAAAATCTTGAAAAAGATTTGCAGGATTCGAAAAGATGCCTTATCTTTGCAATCCCTTTCGCAGCCAAAATGCGAAGCTTTTTTAAAGTGGTTCTTTGAATTACTGGTTATATTTTGAGAGCAAAATTGTAGTATTTATCTGTCAATTTCCTTTAAAGGAAAGCGAATAGTCAGGACTCTAACGAAACATTATTTTCTTTTACAATGGAGAGTTTGATCCTGGCTCAGGATGAACGCTAGCGGCAGGCCTAACACATGCAAGTCGAGGGGCAGCGGGGTTGAAGCTTGCTTCAACTGCCGGCGACCGGCGCACGGGTGCGTAACGCGTATGCAACCTACCCAGAACAGGGGGATAACACTGAGAAATCGGTACTAATACCCCATAACATACTGAAAGGCATCTTTCGGTGTTGAAAACTCCGGTGGTTCTGGATGGGCATGCGTTGTATTAGCTGGTTGGTGAGGTAACGGCTCACCAAGGCGACGATACATAGGGGGACTGAGAGGTTAACCCCCCACATTGGTACTGAGACACGGACCAAACTCCTACGCGAGGCAGCAGTGAGGAATATTGGTCAATGGACGCAAGTCTGAACCAGCCATGCCGCGTGCAGGAAGACGGCTCTATGAGTTGTAAACTGCTTTTGTACGGGGGTAAACTCGGATACGTGTATCTGACTGAAAGTACCGTACGAATAAGGATCGGCTAACTCCGTGCCAGCAGCCGCGGTAATACGGAGGATCC
>DSTMR04002__coassemble_1053_pt1 | contig 22710 bp, 25 predicted proteins | sample DSTMR04002__metabat2_high_PE_025 | metagenome-assembled genome bin DSTMR04002
TTCGACCGTCCGTTCCCGCGCTCTTCGATCGTCCGTTCCCGCGCTCTTCGACCGTCCGTTCCCGCGCTCTTCGATCGTCCGTTCCCGCGCTTCTCGACCGGCCGTCCCTCGCTCTTCGACCGCCCGTCTCCGCGCTTCTCGACCGGCCGCCCCTCGCTCTTCGACCGTCCGTTCCCGCGCTTTTCGACCGACTGCCCCTCGCTCTTCGATCGTCCGTTTCCGCGCTTTTCGACCGGCCGCCCCTCGCTCTTCGATCGTCCGTTCCCGCACTCTTCGACCGGCTTCCCCTCCCCGCACTTTTCGGCTGAAAAATGCCTTGCCCCCGTCCGACCCCCGGTTTTCTTCTCCCTTCCCTCTCCCTCCCTCCCGGTTCGTTTTTCGACGTGCATATCGTTTATTTTATCCCGCCGTATCGTTCGTCGGTTTTTTATTTGGAAAAAGACAATTAATTATTATTTTTGTATTCAGACAGCAGCACTTTCCGATTTGTGGCAACGGGGTTTCGGTCCCGCAACCCGATATGCGTATTCCGTGAAGGAGAGCTTGTGTTTCGTGGGGCGGAGGAGGCGTCGGAACCTGTTGTGTCCGACAGAGGAGTCCGAAAATCTGCAAAAGAGTAGGAAAATCCCAAAAATCATCTTTTTATGAAGAAATTTCTGATGTGCGCCGTCGCCATGCTCTTTATGGGTTCGGTTGCGGCAACGGCCCAGACGCCCGAGGAGAAACAGGCCTCCGACGAACGGATTGCAGTGCTGAAAGCCGATCGCCCGAAGGATTGCGGCGTGAAGGAGATCGACGATGTCGTGGCCAAATGCAAGACCATTGCGGATGCGACGGTCGCCATTGCGGATGCGACGGCTGTGGCTTCCGGCGAGAAGTCGCTGCCCAACGGCGAGGAGCTGCTGGCGAAGGTCGAGTCCACGATCAAGGAGCTCACCGATGTGGGTACGCTCATGGGCGGAGCCGCTTCGGCCCTGACCAGTGTCAAGAACCCGCTGAAACTGAAATCGGCCACCAAGTCGCTCAACTATGCCAAGGATGTCGTGGCTGCGGCGGGCGAGGAGCTTCCCTACCAGGCGAAACTCATCAAGAATCTGATTGCCGGCAATTGATCCGGCGCCCGGAACGGGATATGAAAAAACCCGGAGCCTTTCAAGGCTCCGGGTTTTTCTTGTTCCTGTGTCCGGAGTTGTTATTTCCAGTTGAGGATCTTGTGGAAATCGTACTCCTCGGGATTGGCGACGTATTTCCTGGCAGCCTCGTAATCCTCGGGCGTGATGGCGTTGAGGATGTTCTCGACCACCGACTTGAACTTGTCCGAGGTGATGTCTACCAGACGGGGCGGAATCTTGCCCGTCGTGGGGTCTTGCAGGTCTTTCAGGTAGAGCGGCGAGACGTTGCCCTCGGAGTCCACGTATACCATGCAGCCGGTCTTTCCCTCGGCGAAGAGCTTGTGCACGCCGATACCCAGCTCGGAGCAGTAGGTCAGGTCGTAGGCGATCGGGGTCTGGCAGCGGATCTCGTATCCCAGCTCCACGGGGCGGCTCTTGACCTTGATGCCGAGCTCTTTGAGTTTCTTCTCGATCATCTCGTTGAAGATGTGCGCCTTCGAAACCTTGCCCAGTTCGGGGTGTCCGTGTTCGTCGTAGGTGAAGTGTACGCCGCTCTTTCGGATCTCCTCGTCCGACAGGGCGTGGAAGACGCCCTCGGAGATGACGGCGGCGCCGTAGTCCATGCCCATGATCTTGCGCTTGATGATCGACGAGATCACGAGGTTGACGATCTTCTCGACGGTGATTTCGGTCTTGTCGAACATTTCGGGGATGACGATCATCGGGTAGTGGCAGGCCTCGCCGATACCGAATGCGAGGTGTCCGGCCGAACGGCCCATGGCCGCCAGCACGAACCAGTTGCCGCTGGTGCGGGCGTCGACATAGACGGCGCGGGCGATGACGGCACCCTTGTCCTTGGCGGACTCGTAGCCGAACGTCGGGGTTCCCTTCGGCAGCGGGAGGTCGTTGTCGATGGTCTTCGGGACGTGGATGTTGGCGATGGGGTATTTCTTGGCTTCGAGGAACTTGGCGATGCGGTTGGCCGTCGATGCGGTGTCGTCGCCGCCGACGGTCACGAGCAGCTTCACGTTGTTGTCGGTGAAGAATTTGAGGTTGAAGTTGTTCTCGAAATCGGCGTCGGTGGGTTTGAACCGGCTCATTTGGAGGAACGATCCGCCCTGGTTGAAGATTCCGTCGGCCATGGGGTAGTCGATGTCGACGGTGCGGGGCGAGGGGTTGAAGAGTCCGGTATAACCCTCGTGGAGTCCGATCACGCGGTATCCCTTGCGCAGGAAGGTTTTGGCGACGCTGCCTACTACGGTGTTCATGCCGGGGGCGGGACCACCGCCGGTGAGAATTGCGATTGCTTCTTTCATGGTTTGATCGGTTTTATGATTTTGAAAAATCTTTATTAACGTTTAAAACGCCCAAAAGTACGATTAATTTTTCAAACGGGCAAGAAAAAAGGACGCCTGCATGCAGAACGTCCTGAAATCCGGGAGGTTTTTGGCTCGATCACCCCCTCCCTCTTCTCCCCGCATGTCGCGCATGCGGAGGATATTGTTTACTCGACTACCGTAACGTTTACGGCCTGTTCGCCTTTCGCGCCGTTTCCGATTTCGAATTCGACGGTCTGGCCCTCGTTCAGGGACTTGAAACCCTCCTTCACGATGCCGGAGAAGTGAACGAAGATCTCCTTGCCGCTTTCCGTCGTAATGAATCCGTAGCCTTTTTTGCTATCGAACCATTTTACCTTGCCTGTCATAAAAAGAAAAAATTAAAAGAGTTAAAGATGTGCTGACAAAGTAACGTAAAAAAGCGTGGGATTCAAAACTTTTTGGGCTATTTTTTTGACTTGGCCGGAAAAATCGTATATTTGTGGAGTGCCATCAAACGGTACGGACAACGATGAACAGAAAAGTGAAACTGGCTTTGGCTGCGTTTCTGGGCTTTTCGGCGGCCTGTTCGACGGTGAAACAGGCGCCGCAGGCTGCGAAAGAGCCGGCTGCGGAGGAGACGCCGCAGCCGCGGGATGCCGACACGGCGGTTGTGCAGGAACAGCCGGGTCGTCCGCGGATCGTCCTCATGTACGGCGTGCGACCTCCGGTGTCGGACAGCATGCGCACGAAGCGTCTGGAACAGCAGCGTCCGGACTCTCTGCCGCCGGTTGCGGAGCAGCCGGTCGAGGAGGATCCGGCGGCCGAGTAGCCCGCAGGGGAGTGAGGCATGTCGGGACGTCGGTTGGGGCTTCGCAAACGGCTTGCGTTGGGGATCTTCTCCGATCTGCATGCCGCAAAGGTTGAGGAACACCGCCTGGATACGCTCTTTTGGGAGTGTACTCTGCGGTGCAATTTGTCGTGCCGTCATTGCGGGAGCGACTGTCGGGTGGATCCCGGGGTTGCGGACATGCCGCTGCCGGATTTTCTGAAAGTCCTCGACGAGGAGGTCACGCCGCACGTCGATCCTTCGCAGGTGCTGATTATCTTTTCGGGCGGCGAGGTGCTGGTGCGGGATGATCTCGAAGAGGCGGGCCGCGAGGTGACGCGGCGGGGCTATCCGTGGGGGATGGTGACCAACGGGATGGCACTGACCGAACGCCGCTTCCGAGGTCTGCTGGATGCGGGTCTGCGGTCGATTTCGGTGAGTCTCGACGGCTTCGAGGACGAGCACAATTACATCCGCGGCAATCCGCACAGTTACGACCGGGCGTTGCAGGCGATCCGGATGATCGTCCGCGAGCCGTCGCTGGCTTTTGACGTGGTGACCTGCGTGACGGGGGCGATGGTTCCGCAGCTGGAAGCGTTCCGCGACATGCTCCTTGCGAAGGGGGTGTCTCATTGGCGTCTGTTCTCGATCTTTCCGATGGGGCGGGCGAAGCACGACCCGACGCTGCGGATCACCGACGAACAGTTCCGCACGTTGATGGAGTTCATCCGCCGGACGCGCCGCGAGGGGCGCATCGACGCGAGCTATGCGTGCGAGGGTTTTCTGGGCGGTTACGAGGCGGAGGTCCGGGACCATTTCTACGAGTGTGCGGCAGGTGTGACCGTTGCGTCGATCCGGGTCGACGGAGCCATTTCGGGCTGTACGTCGATCCGTGCGAATTTCCATCAGGGGAATATCTACCGGGACCGTTTCTGGGAGGTCTGGGAACGACGTTTCGCGCCGTTCCGCGACCGCGAATGGATGCGGACGGGGGCGTGTGCCGACTGCCGGATGTTCCGTTACTGCCAGGGCGGGGGGATGCACCTGCGCGACGACGACGGCTCGCTGCTTTATTGTCATTATAAAAGGTTGTGACGGTCCGTTCGTGAGCTGTCCGCTCTTCCGTATGTCCGCAGGGTCTCACCTGAGGATCATTTTCTGGAATCGTAGCGGCGGCGCGCCTCATCTCTATCCAGGCTCATCCGGAAGGGGAGAAGACAAAAAAATCCCTCTGCTTTTGCAGAGGGATTTTTGAAAATTTGTCGGGGAGACTGGATTCGAACCAGCGACCTCCAACTCCCGAAGCTGGCGCGCTAACCGGACTGCGCTACACCCCGAACAAAGGGCTCTTATCTTTTGAAGAGCGCACAAAGATAACGCTAAAATCCGAAACCGCAAAACAAAATGTAAAAAAAATGTTTGCAAGAAGGAGTGGGATCGAATGATAAAAGCACTTACATGATTTGTAAGTGCTTGATTTTCGTTTAGTCGGGGTAGCGGGATTCGAACCCACGACCCCCTGCTCCCAAAGCGTAATTTGCCGATTTTTGGCAATTTCTGATTATTTTTCTTTGACTTTGTAAATCGCTGTATTTCAGTGGTAAATATAAGTGTTTTATTTCATTCTGTTTTTGTCTATTTCGCTGGAATTTGTAATTTTGTGTATAAATTGTGTACCGAAATCAAAATTTATACACAGATGAATTACTCAAAGGACGGTATAACGGTATCCCCGATGCTCGACACCGCGCACCCGAAAAAGTCCGGAAAATGTCCCGTAAAAATCCGCGTTACCTACAAGCGGGCCCGGTGGTATTATTCCACGGGGAAAGACCTGACCCCGGAGGAGTGGGAGACGATGCCGATAACAAAGGCACGAACGCTGGCGTCGGTCCGCAAGGACATCGAAAGCAGCTATCAGATCGTGCGGTCTGCCGTCGAGGAACTGGCCGCCTCGGGTGGCTTCTCGCTGGATGCTCTCAACACCCGACTGAAAGGAGCTGCCACGGATACGGTAAACACAGCGTTCCGGGCCCGGATGGAGGCTTTGAATAAAGCCCAGCAGGTCGGCAATATGCTGATTTACGACAATGTGCTCAAAGGGTTGGAGCGGTTTGCGGGGTCTCGTATTCGTTTCGAATCCATTACGGTCTCCTGGCTGGAGAAATATGCGCTGTTCTTACGAAAGGAGGGCAAGGCACAGACCACAATAGCCATCCATCTGCGGACGCTTCGGGCAATCCTCAACATAGCCAAGCAGCAGGGTGTTATCCGCGAGGCGCAATATCCATTTGGCCGGGGTCTCGGGCAATACCACATCCAAGCCGGAACGGGACGCAAAATGGCCCTTACATTGGAGCAGATCGGGCAGATAGCCCGATATGACGACGGGAGGCAAACAACGTCCAAATACCGCGATTATTGGCTTTTTCTCTACCTCTGCAACGGAATCAATGTGGCCGATTTCGTGCGGCTGCGGTATCGGGATATTGTCAACGGGGAGATCTGTTTCATCCGGTCAAAGACCGAACACACGCTCCGCACGCTGCGCGATATTCGGGTAGTGCTGACCCCTCCGATGCAGGAGATCATTGACCGGTGGGGCAACCCGAGACGCCCGGATGCCTTCATCTTTCCGATACTGACAGGCCGGGAGGATGCCATGACGACCAAGAACCGGACCAAGGATCTGACGCATTCGATCAACAAGCGGATGAAGGAGGTGGGCGAACAGCTCGGTATCGGGCCGATCTCGACCTATACGGCCCGGCACTCGTTCGCCACGGTGTTGAAGCGGGCCGGTGCAAACATCGCCTATATCTCCGAATCGCTGGGGCACAGCGACCTCAAAACCACGGAGAACTACCTCGCCAGTTTCGAACGCGAGGAGCGGGAAAAGAATGCAGAATTATTAACGAAATTTTAGAAGGGGTATGCAAAACGGAGAATATCTTAATATTGCGGACTTTACCACGAAAGAACAACCTAAAAATGCGGACGATTGTGTATTTTTTCTGGAAACCGAGATAAAATATGCTTTAGATAATGTTCGTTGGTGGTTTGAGTTGCCCAATGACGAAGCCTACAAAAAGAATCCTAATTTAAAGTTTGATTTACATCGAACGGGTGAGCCGATGTTCGCTTTCCCTGGATGTATAGGGGTCGCTGTGCTGTTTTTTTCGAACACAGCGCATAGTGATCCGTTCTTGCGTGAACATAGACAAATGTATTTAGATGGTTATTTGTCTGGGTGGAATGATTTTCAGTTGTATAGTGAACGATCGGTTCGATTTGGTTCACAACCCATACAAGATCGAAAAAGAGCATTATTCGATCAGTTTGTAGAATACAGAGCAAAGCATATCGGAAAAGGCTTTCAAGCAACCTTATTGCGACAGATGGGGTATGACGCAGGATTTATGTTTGCGTTGGCACAGGAGCTTCGTGACATAGATAAAATTATGCCGGTAAGTCAAGAGACAAAGATAAAAAAGAAGTCGGGGAGGCCTAAAAAAGAAATATCAGATGTAATCCCTGATAACAAAAATTATAATTTAGTAATAGAACGAATCAGAGCGGTTGTTGCAAATAGAGGCTTCGACAAAGCGTTGGCTGTAGCTGATGAGATTAAACAGCTCCAAAAGGAAAACATAATTATAAAGGATTTAGATACGAGTGTAAAGTGTCTGCATGATTTTTTAGCTGCAGAGATACCTGATTTACCTTGTTATAGAAACGTAGTGGATAATATTCGTTTACTATAATTTGATGAATGAAAAGAGAGAGGATACTGTAAAGTATCCTCTTTTTTTATTGATAATCAGATGGAATAAATACCAATAAATTATTTGGTGATAATAAATTACAAGCATCATCCAGATCTTTGTAATGCGATCGCAAAGCTTTTAGGACATTTATTAAAAAACAACTATTATGGCAGATAAAATTATTCTGACATCGAGAGAGGAACTTGAAGGCTATATCTATGCAGCCGTTCGATCTATTGTTCCGGAGTTAGCTAAATACAAAGTTCCTGCCGAAGATGCCGCCGACGCATTAACTGTCGAAGCTGCGATCTGTTTTCTCGAAGGATTGGGTTATCCTACAACGCCAAGTAATCTTTACAATTTGGCCTACTACCGAAAGATCCCGTTCAAAAAAGTTCGTCGACGATTGGTGTTTAGCCGTAGAGAACTGTCGATTTGGGTCCAGTCTCAAACACGAGATCCAAATATTATGAAGGAAAATTCGGCATTGCGTATTGCCGAAAGTGCCAACCGTAAATAAAAAGCCTGGGATATGAATGAAAAACGAAAAGCCCCCGGCCCAAATAGAAGCACGGGAGCAAAATTTAGCGTCGAATACAAAGGTAATACATACCTGCTGAAAAAACAAGAGTATGTTGTATTTTCTGTCTTGATTAGCGGTGGCCAATGGGCGACATATAATGTCGCAGAATCTTTGAATATCCCGGATCCGCGCTCGGTTATCAGATATTTGCGCAAGAAGGGCTTGAATGTCCGGGATCGCTGGGTGAGGGAGCGAGGTATGCGCTTCAAGAGATATTGGCTGGATAAAGAGAATGTGCACATACGTCGAATGCCGGAACTTTTCGATGAGGTTGCCGACAGAAAGGAGGCATGACATGAACAAGGATTGCTACTACTTTACGCACGACAGCAACGCCAAGGATGACCCCAAATGCGTGCTTATGATTGAACAACTCGGGATGGAGGGATACGGCATCTATTGGATGCTGGTCGAAACCCTCCGCGACCAACCCGATTACACCTATCCCGTGGCCAATATCCCTGCCCTGGCACGTCGTTACAACACCTCGGCCGAGAAGGTGCGAACGGTGGTCTACAACTATGAACTTTTCACGGTAAAAGACGACCGGATCTTCTTTTCGGAGAGCCTGAATCGCCGGATGCAAGCCTTTAACGAGAGACGCGCAAAACGCTCGGAAGCAGGACGTTTGGGAAACGCTTCCCGGTGGGGTGCATCGCAAACGGATCGCAATGCGATTGCAATGCGATCGCAAAGCCTCGCTATTAAAGTAAAGGAAAGTAAAATAAAGAAACTATCTAACGATAGTAAAGAAAGCGCGGACAAGCCGCGTAATGGGACAGCCAAACGCACGGCGTTTGTCGTCCCCGAGATAGAAACCGTAAAAGACTTTTTCTTGACTATCCACGGGACGGAAACGGATGCCGAATGTTTCTACGATCATTTCACAGCGAACGGCTGGCGAGCCGGTAAAAACCCAATGAGGGATTGGAAAGCCGCTGCCCGAAACTGGATACGACGCAAACATGAATTTACCCCCGCAAACACACCAAGCCATGAGACGCAACGACCGTATGAACTCCTCGACTGATATTCCCGCGCAGGGGCTGCCGGAATCCCCGGAGTTGGAGCGCGCCGTGCTGGGTGCGCTGATCCTTGAACCGACTTACCTGCCCGATGTGCGGAGCCTGCTGACGGGAGAGACCTTTGCCGACCCGACAAACCGTCGCATTTATGAGACGATTCTCTCGCTCGATGATCGGGGAAAGAGTGTCGACCTGGCGAGCGTTGCCTCGGCATTACGTACCTCGACGAACAAAGAGCCGCGGATTCAGGTGTCCTACCTGGTCGGCTTGTCGAGCGATGTCGGCACGGGTGTGAACTGCGTATCCTGGGCCCGCCAGTTGAAAGACACCGAGACCCGCCGCCGGTTGGTGGTGTTCAGCTACGAATTGGCGGCCCGCGCGGCCTCCGATCCCGACGGGGTGCTCGACTGGGCAACGGCGGAGATCTCCACGATCGGCGACCGCTCCACTTCGACCAACGACCTGCGGCCCCTGGGGACAATCCTCCGGGAATCGCTCCAGCAGCTCGAAAGCCGGTGCCGGGCCTACGCCTCCGGGCAGCCCGTGGGGACCTCAACGGGCCTGCGGAGTCTCGATACCTATACGGGCGGCTGGCGTGGCGGGCAGTTGGTCGTTGTGGCCGGACGTCCCGGTATGGGCAAGAGTGCCGCCGCGTTGCACTTCATGGCCAGCGCCGCCCGGCAGGGTACACCGGTTTGCTTCTTCTCGCTGGAAATGCGCGATACGCAGTTGTCCGATCGGTTGTTGATCGGCCGGAGCAATGTCGACGCCAACGCCTACCGGGCCGGGAGCATCACCTCCGAGGTATGGGAAACGCTGGAACGGGTTGAGGCTGAACTCGCAGCTTTGCCGATCCATATTAGCGACCGTCCGTCCACGTCGATGACACAGATACGGGCGCAATGCCGGAGGATGCACCGCCGGAGCAAGTGCGGGATGGTGGTGATCGACTACCTGCAACTGCTCGACGGTGACGACCGCCAGCAGAGCCGCGAGCGCGAGGTAGCCAATATGTCGCGTGCGGCCAAACAACTGGCCAAGGAGCTGGATATACCGGTTATCATCCTGGCGCAGCTCTCCCGCAAGGTTGAGGAACGGCCTGACAAAACGCCGCTGCTGTCTGACCTCCGCGAATCGGGAGCCATCGAGCAGGACGCCGATATGGTGCTGTTCATCATGCGCCCGGAGTATTACGGCATTCAGAGCATCGAGACGGGCCGTTACGGTACTATCTCCTCGCACGGTGTCGGACGGTTCATCATTGCCAAACAGCGGGACGGCCGCACCGGGGAGGTTTGCTTCCGGTTCAACCGGAGTGTTACGAACCTCACCGACTACGACGGCCCGGAGGAGCCAAAGGATGTAGACCCCGGTCCTTTTTAACGAAAAGCGCGGTATTTTCGCTCGAAATCGTTCGGGTGGATAAGTTGTCTACAACGAGAAAAACAATCGAAATTTCGGGCTGCAAAGAGGCTGGCGGATTCGATGCCCGTCACCGGGCTGCAGAATAAAAAGGGCGACCCCGAAGGATCACCCCAGCCACCCGAACAAAGATAGTGATTTTTTTCGGGAACCATGACACGAAAAGCAAAGGGCCATCCCGTAACGGCCGATTATACGGTATGGACGGTCGAGTTGAACCGCGAGGAGTTGATGATTATCATCGACGGGATTCGCAACCATCGGATCAATCGGGCCAAACTGACGCTCCAGAATATGAGGGCCCGGCGGGATCGAGGCTCAAAACAGACAAAACACGTAAAAAACAACACGAAATGAAACAGGAATTTTACCCCGAATCCAGCATTCGGGAACAGATCGAAGCCGGAGGCGCTGAAGATTGGCAGATCCAGATGGGCGGATACGTCGTATCGCTCTATTACACCAAATCCCCGAAGTCGGGCATCGCCCGAATAGTTCCTTTCCGAAGGGCTGACCGGTTGTCGGTGATTGTCTATCGACGGCTGCCGGACGGCACGAAAGAGGCTATTCGGCAAATCAAGATCCCGGCCAGGAATGCAAATCTTTGGACAGATCATCGGAACAGCCTTCGAATCGTGGCGCATGACGGTCGGATGTGCATCTTCTCCGTTACGGCTTCCGGTGGTCCGGAGTTCCTCGGCGGGAAATGGGGCCGTATCGCGTCGGATGATCCGATTCCCGATGAAGAGCGGCAACGCGGTATAACCCGGGCGACCGAGCGCTGGGTGAGCATGAAAAACGAATAACAACTAAACCCATATAGAGACGTATGGCACAGGACACGATCCACAAGATTATCGAGATCACGATCAAAAATTCCGATCTGATTGAAAAGATGCGCGAATCGCAGAACGCGATTGGTGCGCTTTCCAACGAAACGAAGCAGCTCAAACAAGATCTTGAAGAGTACAGAAAGAGCCTCAAAGAGGGTAAGATCACACAGGAGCAGTTCGATCGCATGATGGTCCAGACGAAGAATGAGATCATCAAGAACGACCAGGCCGTCGTAAAACTCAAGTCGGACCTTCGGCAATATACGCGGGAAATGCAGTCGAATATCCAGCAGGACGCTGCAAAAACCGGATCGCTGAACCAGATGCGGGCCAGCGTTCGGCTGCTGACTTCGGAGTTCGAGGCATTGAGCGCCGCGGAGCGTTCGGGGAGCCGTGGGCAGGAGCTGGTCCGGCAGATCCGGAAAACAACCGATGAAATCAACCGCCAGGAGGCTGCTATCCGCAATTATCGCTCCACCGTTGGCAACTATGCCGGGGGTATTCAAAAAGCCTTCTTGAAAATCTCCGCTGCGTGGATGGTTATTCGAGGCGTATTCAACGCATTCAAAGGCAGTATCGAGAAGATCCGCGATTTTGAGCAGGCTAATGCTGACCTCGGAACGATCGTCGGGGCCAATGCCGACGAGTTGAAGCGGCTGACCGATTCCGCGTTGGAGTTGGGCCGCACGACCGAATACACCGCCTCGCAGGTGACGCAGTTGCAGACGGAGCTCGCCAAACTGGGATTCGGAACGCAATCCATCGAGACGATGCAGAAACCCGTCCTGCAATTCGCTACGGCTGTCGGTGCTTCGCTTCCCGAAGCGGCGGCCCTTGCCGGTGCTACGCTGCGGAGTTTCGGACTGAATGTCAGCGACACGGAAGATGTTCTCGCCACGCTGGCCGTTGCTACAAACCGTTCGGCGTTGTCGTTCAGCTACCTCAAAACCGCGATGTCCATTGTGTCGCCCGTGGCCAATACCTTCGGGTTCAGCGTGCGGGATACTGCGGCGTTGCTGGGAACGCTCGCCGATGCGGGTTTCGATGCATCGAGTGCAGCTACCGCGACCCGCAATATCCTGCTCAACCTGGCTGATGCTAACGGCAAGCTGGCCCAATCGCTCGGGGCTCCGGTGCACACGCTGCCCGATCTGGTTTCCGGGTTGCAGCGACTTCGGGATCGGGGTATCGACCTGGCCGAAACCCTCGAACTGACCGACAAACGGAGCGTGGCGGCCTTCAATACCTTCCTCAACGGCTCTGACAATCTGCGTCGCCTGCGTGAAAACCTGGAGGATGTAAACGGGGAGCTGGGACGAATTGCAGAAGACCGGCTCAACACCGTGGAGGGTTCGATCAAACTGCTGCAAAGCGCTTGGGAGGGATTCGTGCTGTCGTTTTACAACAGCCGAGGAACGATCAAGTCGGTGATTGACTTTATCACCAGCGGTATCGAAGGGATCAATAACCTGCTCGATCCCGATGCGCAGAAGAACAAACAAAAAGGCTTTTTTGTCGATGATTTGATGAGCAGATATGCGTCTGGGGGTGATGATGCGCTGAATACAAGCATCAAGGCTGGATTGAAGTTTTGGAGCGATCGTTACGAAACTACGCGGCAGCGCTATTCCGGAAGTGGAGGCCTTTTCGGGAAGCAGGATTTTAAGATTGCCGAAACGATGTATAAGGCATTCATCGAGGCCGGGAATGAGGCGATTGACCGGGTGAAGCAGTTGAAGCAGGAGCAGGCCGATGCTGCCAAACAAGCCGAAGAGGATGCTAAAGCCAGTGCCGCCGCAGCCGCAAAGGCCCGATCCGAAGCGGCCGCCAAAGCCCAGCAGGCCGACGAGAAAGCGGCTGCCGCGCAGATCAAGAATGCCCAACAGGCCGCTGACGAGGTGCTGCGCATGACCCAGCAGATGCGTGACAAGACGCGGGAAAATGAATTGCTTACCCTCAAAGAAAATTACGACAAGGATATTTCGGAGACCCGAAACCGCCTTGCGGAGATCTCCGAGTTGGAGAAGACGGCCGGAGTGCAACAGGGGCAGGCGTTGGTCATGGAGCGGGAAGCGCTGAATAAGAAGTTGCTTTTGCTGGACGAAAAATATCAGAAGGACCGGCAGGATATTGATCAGAAATACAGCCGAAAGGAGTTGGAGAATGCCGTCAAGAGCAAATCCGACGAGTATCGGACACGTATTTTACAGGCGCAGATAGATGCAGGTGCAGGACAGGAGGGCGAGATTGCGGCCGCGAAAGAGGTGCTATCAATCTTGAAGGAGCAGTTAGAGTATATAGAACTCAATGCGGACGCATTCAGAGATTCCGGCAAGTCCGAGGCCGATATTTTGGCTATGAGGCTCGATCTTTTGAAGCAGATCGAAAAGGCGAACGACGATATAAACCGCAAGACGCAAAAAGCAATATCAGATGAGACGGCGCTTGCGTATAAAACTGCAAGTACTGCCGCGAGAGCTGCTGGATCTCTTTCGGCGATGTTTGATGCGCTGGGCGGAGAGGGTGAACGATATGCCGAGTTTGCAAAGGCATTGGGGGTTATGCAGGTTGTGATTACGGAGGGTATCGCTATTGCGAAGGCCGTACAGGGTGGCGCAGAGTATCCGTTCCCTATCAATGTGCTTACGGTTGCTGCGAGCGTTGCGGCCATTACGGCTGCCATAGCTTCTGCCGTAAATTCGGTAAAATCCACCGAAGTGCCCAAATATGCCGCCGGAGGACTTATCTCCGGACCCGGAACCAGCACGTCGGACAGCATTCCGGCGATGCTGTCCAATGGTGAAGCAGTCATGACGGCCAATGCCGTGAACGAGTGGGGTGCGATGCTCTCGGCCATGAACGTATCCAGCGGCGGAAACGCGATCAATGTCTCCAATCTGCCGCAGCGAGGCGACGGAATGCGAGGAATGGAGCGCATGATGGAGCACGTCTTAATGAATATGCCTACGCCCGTAGTTTCGGTGGTCGACATCAACAAAGGCCAGCGGAAAGTGCAGGTGCAGGACAATATCAGCAAACTGGGACGTAAAAAGTACAAATGACTATGAACAGGAAAGAACAAAAGACAGAGGGAACCGCCCGCAAGATCGGGCGGCCTCGGAAATTCACTCCTGAGCGTTTCTGGGCGGTCTTCGAGGAGTACAGGAAATGGGCCAAGGCGACGCCGATCTATGTCAGCAAAGTATCGGCCGGACAGACCATATCGGTCCCGTGTGAACGTCCGCTGACCCTTACGGGCTTTTGCCGGTTCGCGGAAATAAGCAGGGAGAGTTTCTACAACTACGAAGTAAAGCCGGAATTTTCGGAACTGCTGACCTTCATTCGAGAGACTATCGAGGCCGACCAGCTCGATGGTGCTTTGGTCGGGGTATATGATTCGAGCATTGTCGCGCGGGTTCTCCGCCTGGCCGACCGCAAGGACATCACGACCAACGGGCAGAACCTTCAGCCGCCAGGTCCGGTTGTTACCGTGACGATTGACGAGGCCGCCGCCTCCATCATTCAGTCCATCGGGAAACAGACGATCCGGGAATAACAGAAACAGCCACCTCAACGGGTGGCTGCTTTGTTTTTACGTTATCCGACGGATAGCGGCGTGAGATAAGGCTACTTCTTTTCTTCTTCAATTTGGGTCGTCTCTTTCCCTGCCAACACTTGCTTGGCATTGATCGGAGAGATAACCGAGTGCCCCAATTGGGATTCCAGTTGATTGCGGGCCGCCTTTGCTACGCTACCTCCGCTTTTCGCCACTCTTGCGTTCTGTTGGAAGCCTTTGGGTCGTTGCTGCTTCGAGATCTCCGTTGCGGCAGCTTCGGCGAGGGTGTTGAGGGCCAATTCGATGTTCGTCATGTTGTCCCGCAGATTCTCTTTTTTCAGCCCTTTGTATTGCTTGTAGGCTTTGGTCGTACGTCCTGCCCACTCCATTGTGATAATGTCGGTAAGCGTGGCATATTGCTGCCCCTCAACGCCTCGGCGCTGCCATTCGTCGGTCAGCTCCTTGCGCACCTCCATACTTTTCAATCGCTGGTTGATCCAGTTGTCGGAGTATCCCAGGCGCTTGTAGTCGGTCATCGCCTGCCGGATAGACAACTCCGGATCCTGCATCTGGTCGAGGCGGTCGCTGGCCACCTGCGCCATCCAACGCTTGAACGGCTCGGCCTTCGGGGAGGGGATCGACTGGATCAACCGGAAAAGCTGCTCGGTATCTGCTACATCCGTGAGTCGCATTTTCCCGTCGGCGGCGGGCATTTTCAAGGCGTGACAATTTGTCACGGTTTCATTTCCCTCTGCTTTGAGCCGTTGTTTGAGTTTGCGCCAGTAGGCGGCTGCATCAGCGCTCTCCGTTAGTATGGCCACGACGTCGACAATGGCGAAATACCAGGTTTCCGTTTCGTCGTCCCAGATGGTGCGAACCTTTCGCTCTTCGAATAGCTGTATGGCTTGTTTCTGTGTCATAGGTGGTGTGGTTGAAGTTATTCTCCCTTCTCTATTCTGATCGGCTTGCCGCAATGCGGGCAGGCCTTATTTCCGGTGTTTGATCTCCGCTTCCAGCTCCTTCAACTGCTCCATATCCTCCCGGTCGGCTTCGATGGCGTCTCTGCGTTTTCTGCGGGCATTGAACTCTTCATAAACCCGGTAGGCGAAAGCGTCTTTTTGCTCCTTGCCAACGGAACCGGCATTGGATAAAAGGGGCTGATCGTTGGATACCAGGATTTTGTCGACATTCTCCCTCCAAAATCCCATCGTAAGGTCTTTCCGGTTTTTGGCTCGGAATTCGGCTGTTTCCAGGAAGATCACGACCAACCGATTCAAAGAATCGAGTTCGTCGTGCGTCAGGTAGTTTTTGGCGATAATAACGTCCTGCTTGCGGACTACGGCGCCCTTCCAGGAGGTAAGTCCCATATTGGGGGCGTCTGCATCGGCACGCTGCATCACGATCTCCGCGGATGTGTGCCCCGTTATGGCATAGAGGAGTTTATTTTGCGTTTCGGCATAGAACATCTGCGTAGCCTTGTCCGTTGGATCGTAGTCGCTGCTCAATGCAAACAGATCGCGCACCTTCTGATAGAATCGCTTTTCCGAGGCCCGTATATCCCGAATGCGATCCAATAACTCGTCGAAGTAGTCGGGCCGTCCGTCCGGGTTTTTCAGACGTTCGTCGTCGATAACGAACCCTTTGCGGAGGTATTCGGCGAGATTGCGGTTTGCCCATTGGCGGAATTGCACACCACGGATGGAACGGACGCGAAAACCTATCGCCAAAATCATTTCCAACGAGTAGAATTTGACTTGATAGGGTTTGCCATCTGCAGCAGTTGTCAAATAATAGTTGACAACTGATTTTTCTATCAATTCCTTCTCTTTTAGTATATTACCTATATGTGCGCTAATGTTCTGTTTGGAGGTGGCAAAAAGTTCGGCAATCTGCGCTTGATTGAGCCAAACCGAGCCGTCGCGTGCCAACAGGGAAACGCGGCTTTTCCCATCCACCGAATTGTATAGGATCAACTCTTGTTCCATGATTATTCCTTTTCTCTGATCTCCAATACTGCTCCGCAATGCGGGCAGGTGATCGTGTTCGTCGGCTGCGGGGCGAACAGCTCCGGAACCGTAACCCCTAATCCGTCGGCTATCTTTTCGAGAGTTTCAAATGTAGGATTTCCGTTAGCGGCTTTTGCGAGGCCGACGGGGGTCATGCCGATCTTTTCAGCCAAATCCTTTTGTGTTATGCCTTTTTGTTTACACAGCTCTAATACGCGGAATTTTGACATTATACCGATAGTTTAATTGTGGTTTATGCTTTACAAAGGTAGTAAATTTCCATATAATTATAATAAAAGTGAGAAAAAAATACTATGATGATAATTTTTGAGGGTGATTCATTTGGATTGTATTATAATTTGAGTTATATTTGCATTGTCAAAATAGAACTAAACATATAATAACCATGACCACCGCCACCCGTACCGAGCTTCAGCACTTCGCCAAGCAGATCGCCGATTATGTCACCTTCAAGTGCGACGGCGAAAGCGAAGGTTTCGAGATCGTCCACAACGGATATATCGCCTTTGTCAACTATGAGGCCGAATATCGTGCCGTCCGGGGCGGTGACAGCTACTGCGGGATGTGGGAAATGGTCCCCGAGCTGGTCAGCGAGCAGACGACCGTTGAGGCCGTATGGGATGAAGAGGGCAACGAATATCCCGAACTTGCCGACGCTTTGCAGGTGCTGTTGAACTAACAAATAAATCGGCTCTCTTACCTTCCTCGGATAGGTGCTGTCACACCACGCGACGAAGCCCCCGGCGGTAATCCGGCCGCCGGGGTCACAGAGAGCCCCAAATGAAAATAACCATGAAACGAAACGATTTATCGAACATCATGCGTCGTGCCTGGGCGCTGTTCCGCATAACGGGCAAAACCTTCTCCGTATGTCTTTCGAAGGCGTGGGGCCTTTACCGGCTTACCCGTCGGATGCGAGCCGGTGTCGTTCGGTTTGCCTACGAAAAGGCCGACGGCACGCTGCGCCGGGCCTGCGGTACGCTGCAGGACATTGCCGCCACGATCAAAGGCACCGGACGCCCGGATGACGGTCGCACGGTCAAGTATTACGACATCGAGGCTGCCGGTTGGCGGTCGTTCAAAGTGGAAAACCTTATAACAGTATATTGATATGAAAGAGTTAACAGTAAAACAGACGCTGCAATTGTATAATATTGCGCGGAACACCCAGCAAGGAATGGGGCTCGATGAAATCGCCTTTATCACCCTTATGCGTATTTGTCGGGACTATGTGGATCCGAGCAGATACCCGGTTGTGCCCGATCGGGAGAAATGGATGATCGAGCGCCTCAACAAGTTCCGGATTCGGTTTTTTGAGAAGATATAAGCCATGATCTACGAACTGACCATCGACGGCTACCTGCTGGGTGTGTTCTCCTCCGAAGCCGAGGCCATCCGGCGGGCCCGGTATTTGCCGAGAGGCCGATATACCCTCCGGGAGTGGGCGAGGGACGGCGAATTTTCGACGTTCGACCCTGCGGTGAACAGATGCTACACTTTCGACAACTGACGCAAGAACGGCAAACCTTTTGGCGACCGGGATCCTCAACGGGACCCCGGTTGTTTTTTGTGCCTGAAGCACGGGGCAAGCACGAAAACCCCAGCGAGTTTTTCGACATCTTTGCGCGTGCGCGCGCGAGTTTTTGCAGCAAATAGGGTCCCGATTTCATTGTTCTGCGGGGTGCAGATACTTGCAAAATCTGGGAAGTTGTGTGTAAATTGTGTGTAAATGGGAAAAATAAAAGGAGTTACAAATCGCTGTAACTCCTTGATTTTCAGTTGTCGGGGTAACAGGATTCGAACCTGTGACCCCCTGCTCCCAAAGCAGGTGCGCTAACCGGACTGCGCTACACCCCGAATTTTTTCGGCTCTGATTTCTCTCCCGGAACCCGATTCCCCTCCGGCTCCGATTTCTTTCTCCGGCCCCGATTCCGTTCTTCCCCTCCCCGGATCCGACGCGGTTTCGGAACAGATTATGCAAAGATAGCGGCTTTTTCCCGCTCCGGCAAATTTTTGCACGTGAAAAGTGCAGGTTTGCGTGAAGACCCCCTGGATTACGGCCGCCCCACGCTGTCGAGCAGGTGTCCGAAATCCTCGCCCGGGGCGGGTTTGTAGACCGCAAACCCGAGTGCCTGTGCCGCATCGACGTTCTTTTGCCCGTCGTCGATGTAGAGCGTCCGCTCGGGGAGCATCCCGCTGTCGGCGATCATCTTGCGGAAGATCGCCTCCGAGGGTTTCAGCTCGCGCATCTCGTAGGAGAGGTAGATTCGGTCGAAGTAATCCTCCATGCGTTTGCCGTCGGCCGTGAACATCGCGCGGATGAAGCGCATCGACGAGGGGTTGTTGTTCGAGAGGACGTAGGTACGGATTCCCCGCTCGCGCAGGCGGTCGATCTGGCGTAGTTTTTCGACCGGAATCCCGACGAGGAAGGCTCCGTATGCGCCGGCGATCTCATCGTCGGATACCGCCGGGGTCCCGGCGATGGCCCGCATCCGGTCGCAGGCTTCGTGGAACGTGATGAGTCCGTGTTCGAGTTGTCCGATCATCTCGGCGGGGTAGCAGGGGTCGATGAGTTCGGCCACGGCATCCATTCCGAGGTGCCGGAATGCGTCGCGACAGCGTTCGATGTCGAGATCCACAAGAACGCCTCCGAGGTCGAAGACGACATTTTCGATCGATTCCATATTCAAATTCGAGGTGTTGTCCGGTATGATGTGTTATTTCTGAAATTTCATTGTAAAGCGGCGTACCGGACGCAGCACCCACATCGGCAGGATCTTGCAGAGGGGTATCCACGCACGGTTCCACCAGTCGGGGACGATCGAGCGGCGGCCGCGCCAGAGGGCCCGCAACCCTTTTCGGGCGCAGCGGTCGGCGGAGATCAGCACGCCCAGACGCAATCCGATCCGCTGCCAGTAGGGGGTCAACCCGTAGAGATCGGTGGCCACGCCGGCCGGCGATACGGCCGTGACGCGGATTCCCTGTTCGCGGACCTCTTTGGCAAAAGCCACGGAGAAGGCGCGCAGATAGGCTTTCGAGGCGCTGTACAGGGCCAGTCCCGGGAAGGGCATCCACTGCGAGTAGGAGGACATGTTGAGGATGTGCCCTCCGCGTCCGCGGCGGGCCATTTCGGCGGCATAGAGGCGGCATAGCTGCGTGTTGGTCAGGTCGTGCAGCAGGATGATGCGTTCGATGCGCTCCTCGGGGGTTTGGAGGATGTCGCGGAAGGAGAACATCCCGGCGTTGTTGATCAGGACGTCGATGGCAAGCCCGTCGGCCTGCGTGCGGTCGAACAACTCGCGGGCGGCCCCGACGCGGGCCAGGTCGCACACCACGATGCGGATGTCGCATTGCGGGAACCCTTCGGCAAGTTCTCTGCGGACCGTTTCGAGGTGCTGTCGGTTGTCGCCGACCAGCACGAGGTCGTACCCCAGTGCGGCGAGCCGCCGGGCATAACAGCGCCCGATACCCGACCCGGCGCCGCTGACCAGCGCCCGGGCGGTTCCTTGCGGGACCTCGCCGCGCCGCATCCGGTGTCGTTTCTTTCTGTCGTTCATCGGTTCCATCAGGGCAGGCGTTTGAGCTCCTCGACGATCTTGCGCGGGAGGTCGGGGCAGTGCTTGCAGCACTTCATGTCGACGGAGTACATCCGGGCGATGCAGTAGTTGCGGTGGTCGCACTCGCTGCGGGTTGCGGCGTCGCCCTCGCGGAGCTTGTTGACGAATGCCGGGTCGTTGACCAGCGCGCGGGCCATCTGCACGAGTTCGAAACCGGCGCCGAGGGCCCGCTCGATGCCTTCGCGGCTGACCAACCCGCCGACGTAGATCAGCGGACCCTTCAACGCTGCGCGGAACTTTTTGGCATCTTCGAGGAAGTAGCACTCCTCGAAGGGGAACTGCTTGATCATCAGGGGTCCGAACCAGCGGATGAAGTATCGGAGCCAGAGCGGCGAGTAGTAGCTCATGGTGTAGAGGGGGATCAGTCCGCGCATGACGGCCATCGGGGCTTTCGACACGAATCCGCCGGAGAGGACGATCCCGTCGACGCCGAACGACTCGATCACGCGGGCGATCTCGATGCTCTCGGGGATCTGGATGCCGCCCTTGAATCCGTCGTACATGTTGTGCTTGACGGTGATGGCCATGCCGCAGGCGCGTGCGGCCCCGACGGCCTCTTCGAGACACATCCGCATGAAGCGCATGCGGTTTTCGAGCGAGCCTCCGTATTCGTCGCGCCGATGGTTGGTGTAGGGCGAGAGGAACTGCGAGATGAGGTATCCGTGCCCGGCATGGACCTCCACGGAGTCGAATCCGGCGTCGTGGGCGGTGCGGACGGCGCGTCCGAAGTCTTTGGCGACCTGTTCGATCTCGCTGCGGCGCATGCCGCGCACGGGGGTGTAGGCGTAGAGGTTCACGCCCGACGATGCGCCGATGGGCATCTGCCCGGCGGTGGTCCAGTGTGTCATGTTTCCGCAGTGTCCGATCTGAATGGCGGCGGCGGCTCCTTCGCGGTGGATGGCGTCGGTGATGTCGCGCAGCCCGGGGACGATCGCGGGGCGGAGCCAGAGCTGCTTGTTGAAGGAGAGACCGCTGCGGCAGACGGCGGCGTAGGCGAGCGTGGTCATGCCGATGCCGCCGCGGGCTACGGCCACGTGGTACTCTTTGAGTTGCTGCGTAGGTCCGAAATCCTTGCCCATCGACTCGAATGCCGCGGAGCGGATCGTGCGGTTGCGCAGCGTCACGGGGCCGAGCTGGTAGGGCGTGAAGAGTTTGGATTCCATGTTATATTCGGTTGTTTTGACGTTTCTCCTGCTGTTTGTCTGCCTTCTCGCGGATCAGTAGATAAAGGGTATGATCCGCTTCCGCCGAAGTCTTGAAAACTCCTCGCCGAACTCCTGTTCGTAGCGGCGGCGGAGCGATGCGGCGCGTGGTGCGAGGTTGGCGAAGGTCCACCAGGCGAAGACGGCGCCGGCCCACGACCACGAAGCCACGGCGAATCCGATCCATTCGAGCAGTTCGCCGAAGTAGTTGGCCGAGGAGACGTATCGGAACATGCCGCCGCGGGGGATGTAGTGTCGCGTGTCGCCGGGTTTTCGGAGGTGTCGGATGATCCGGTCGGAGTGGAGGTTGATGGCCATTCCGGCGATGAAGAGGGCGCCGCCGATGTAGATATAGGGTTTTGCGAACCAGTTGTCGTAGTATCCGTCGGGTGAGACGTAGAAGATCCATCCGCCCTGCATCAGGGCGTTGAGGGTGTTGAAGAGCATTCCCATGAGGACGATTCCGAGGGGCATGCGGGAGTTCCCGCGCAGGAGCAGCGGGAAGATGAACGAGCGCTGGAAGTAGTGTGCCTCGAAGAGCAGGAAGAGGGCGAGGGGCCCGGCCTGTCCCATGCGGTCGGATGCGGCCCAGAGGATGCACATGAGGATGAAGACGGGTGATTCCATGAGTATCCATCCGATTTTGTTGGGGATCGGAGGGCCGTAGCGCCGGTCGAAGAGGTAGCCGTACCCGGCTTCGAAGAAGTGGAGGGCGATGAAAACCGCGAGGGCCAGCGAGGCCATGACGATGAGGAAGATGTCGAACGTTTCGCGCATGACGGGGATGCTTCGGTAAAAACGCGATAAAGATAGCGAAATTTTCGGGTTCGGACAAGACCCGAAACGGCCTTCGGTTGTTCGATTTCTCCCTCCCCCTTTAAGAAAGGGGTTTTGTGGGCTGCGGAAACTCACGGGGTTTCCGTAGCCCTGAATCCGCGTCGACCGTTATTTGCGGGTTATCTGAAATAAAAGGGCGGTTCCGCACTCTCGCCGGATGCGGATCAAGAGATGGCGGGCGGGGGAGTGCCCGGAGCGGGAGGCTGTAAAGGCCTGATCTTACTGCGCCCGCTCAACTCACCCGGCCGGCATCTCCCGCAGCAGGCGACGTGCGGATGGTTTTGGTGGTACCTTTTGACACCAAAAGGTGCCCCTTTAAGAAAGGGGTTTCAGGGGCTGCGGAACCTCACGGGGTTTCCGTAGTCCTGAATCCGCGTCGACCGTTATTTGCGGGTTATCTGAAATAAAAGGGCGGTTCCGCACTCTCGCCGGATGCGGATCAAGAGATGGCGGGCGGGGGAGTGCCCGGAGCGGGAGGCTGTAAAGGCCTGATCTTACTGCGCCCGCTCAACTCACCCGGCCGGCATCTCCCGCAGCAGGCGACGTGCGGATGGTTTTGGTGGTACCTTTTGACACCAAAAGGT
>DSTMR04002__coassemble_1077_pt1 | contig 21985 bp, 15 predicted proteins | sample DSTMR04002__metabat2_high_PE_025 | metagenome-assembled genome bin DSTMR04002
GGAGCGGAGCAGAGAGAAGTGGAGAGGACAAAGCAGAGCAGGACAGGACAAGGCAAGGCGGCAGGCAGACGGCGGGCAGAGGCAACGGGCGGCGGCAACAGGAACGGAGGGAAAACGGCAGGCAGAGACGGCAGGGCGGCAGAAAATCGGATTTCGGAAAACCGGGATTTTTTCGTATATTTACAGAATAGAGAAGAATATAGAACGCGGCTCGGCTCCGCCAAACCTGAAAACTTCGTTTTCGTTTGCCTTTGCACCCGCCTTTCCCTATATTTCAGCAACCCAAAACCGAACCTATGGCCAAAAACATCCTCAACGAACTCTCGCCACTCTCGGACCGCGACTGCTTCTACATCGTCGAACGCCACAAAACCGAATTCACCTACCCCCTGCACCAACACCGCGAATTCGAACTGAACTTCATCGAAAACGGCGCCGGAGTCAAACGGATTGTCGGAGACTCCGTCGAAACGATCGGCGATTACGACCTGGTGCTCGTCGGCGGAGAGAATCTCGCCCATGTCTGGGAACAGGGATCCTGTCAATCGAAACTCATCCGCGAAATCACCATCCAGTTCGCCCCCGACACCCTCCCCGAATCGCTCCTCGCAAAAAACCAGTTCGCGTCCATCCAGAAAATGTTCCTCCGTGCACAGAACGGACTCGCTTTCCCGCTTCACACCATCATCCGGGTCTACTCGCTCATCGACACCCTCTCGGCCCAGCAGCAGGGATTCCGACAGGTCCTGCAAATTCTGGAAATCCTCTACGAACTCTCCCTCTCGCAGGAGGCCTACACCCTGTCCAGCAGTGCCTTCGCTCAAATAACCCCCACCACCGACTCCCGCCGTATCGCCCGCGTCGAAGAGTACATCCGAACCCACTTCGAGGAGGATATCCACCTCGCCACACTGGCCGAGATCGCCGGAATGACACCAACGGCTTTCAGCCGCTTTTTCAGCGTGCGGGCCGGACGCAGCCTCACGGACTATATCATCGACATCCGGCTCGGCGTCGCAGCCCGGCAGCTCATCGACTCAACGAAGACCGTGGCCGAAATCAGCTTCGAATGCGGATTCAACTCGCTGGCGAACTTCAACCGCATCTTCAAAAAGAAAAAGGGCGTAACCCCCTCGGAGTTCCGGGAAATGTACCGGAAAAAGAAAATCATCTGTTAAAATAAGATCAGATTCGGATAAATCAAGCGTTATTTTTCCATTCGAAGCTCTGTTTTGACCGCCTTACAGAGCTTTGTTCCCGCTTCGCAAGGCCGTTTCCGATGACTCCGGGACCGGAGATCATCTGACGACACATCCGACAGCAGCGCCGCGCCAACACCCATACACGCACCCGGATTACACAAAAAACAAACACAACCGCCCCAAAACCAGCTCTGCCGGAGCTTCCGCACGGATTTCGCTGTCAATACCCGACATATCGCCCGCGGAACGGCGTCCGACAGACTCAATACCGAACGTGTAGTTTGCGCCATGCCGGCAGGAGAAAGAAGCGCCCCGGGGAACTTTTTTGCGCACATGTTATCAAAGTATAACATTCTGACAACATAATATCATTTTAACACACGCAAAGTTCCTATCTTTGCAGTGACCTAAAACCCGTAAGACCAATGAAACTGTTACCCGAACTCTTCCTGTTGGGAGTCCTGCTCGTCGGCGGCTGCTCGTCCGCACCCGAAACCGACCCGTTCGTCCGTGTCGAAAACGGACAATTCATCCTCGACGGAAAACCCTATTACTTCATCGGTACGAACTTCTGGTACGGCCCGATCCTCGGCACGCCGGGCAGGGACGGCGACCGCGAACGGCTCGCCCGCGAACTCGACGCGCTGGCCGACTGCGGAATCACGAACCTGCGCGTTCTGGTCGGAGCCGACGGCGGAACGGGCGTCACCTCCAAAATCGAACCCACGCTCCAATACGCCCCCGGAAAATACGACGACGAACTGCTCGACGGGCTCGACTACTTCCTCGCGGAACTCGGCAGGCGCGGCATGAAGGCCGTCCTCTACCTGACCAACTCGTGGGAGTGGTCGGGCGGATACTCGCAATACCTCGCGTGGTGCGGCGCCGGAAAGATTCCCATCCCGGCCGAAGCCGGATACCGGGCCTACACGGAATACGTCAACGGATTCATTCCCAATGCGGAGGCGCGCGGGCTCTTTGCCGATCACGTGCGCTTCATCGTCGGGCGCACGAACCGCTACACCGGCACGAAGTACATCGACGATCCGGCCATCTTCTCCTGGCAGATCTGCAACGAACCCCGCCCCTTCGGCGAGGAGAACAAGGAGGCCTTTGCGCAATGGATCGGCGAAACCGCGCGGCTGATCCGCTCCCTGGACCCGAACCACATGATCTCTACGGGATCGGAGGGTCTCTACGGTTGTGAAAGCGACGCCGGGCTCACCGAACGCATCCACGCATTCCCGGAGATCTCCTATGTCAATCTGCACATCTGGCCCTACAACTGGCAGTGGGTACCGCGGGACCAGCCCTCCGCCGGGCTCGAAAATGCCCTGTCCGAGACCGAAAAATACCTCGCACCGCATCTCGACATGGGGAAACGGCTCTGCAAGCCCGTCGTGATCGAGGAGTTCGGTTTTCCGCGCGACAGCGTCCGCTTCGGGCGCGGCACCCCGACGCCGGGACGCGACGTCTACTACGCCCGGATGCTCGAACGGGTCGTCGACTCGAAAAACGAACAAGGGATTCTGGCCGGCTGCAACTTCTGGGGATGGGGCGGCGAGGCCCGGCCGGAACACGTCTACTGGCAACGCGGCGACGCCTACTGCGGCGATCCGGCCCAGGAACCGCAGGGTCTGTATTCGGTCTTCGACGACGATTCCACGGTCGGCATCATCCGCGAAGCAACGGCCCGCCTGCAATAGATTCCCGGGGCTATCGGCTCCGAACCGTTCCCAGAAACACGGACCGGACTCAACACAGCGTGTCGGATCCCTTGCCCGAAAAGGTGAAGGAATCCGACACGTCCGTTAATTAATTACTCCTGTGCCGAGGTGTACTCCGTCGGCAGGCCGAGGCGCATGACCTGCTGCTCGAAGTTGTCGCGGCTGTCGATCGCCGCATTGCGCATCCGCACCCGGCCGTATGCGCCGTCATGCGCAACAAGATAAAGGGCAACTGGGCATTTTTTTCATTCGGGTCCGTATTTTTTGCAGTCCGGATCCATCGGATCCATTCGCGCTCAAAGGGAAACTCCCTCAAACACAAAAATAAATAAAAAACAGGATTCCCGAAACGTCGGGGTTCTTTCTCCGCCCGGATTTCTATGAAATTCGGGCTTTTTTTCATCAAAAACAAAAAAAATCACCCATCCATAAAAATTTTCATAAGATAACGTACAATTTTCCATATTAAGATTGGCTTTCAAAATATAACAAAAAGACTTTTTTATGCCATAAATTTGACAAACAACGCCTTAAAAACTACCAATTTTCCGAAACATTGGCATTTATATCCTAAAAAATGGCCATAATGCCTTTTTCGGGGGGGGGAATTTTCAAAATATAATTGCTATATTTGCATCGAAAACCGACCCCAAAAGTCACGTGAAGACGGGAAAAAACATAAAGACGCCGAAGAGCAACGGCGCCTTAACGGAGCCGTTCCGGAGCGCCCGGAATCCGTACAAGGCGACGGGAAATCATGACGGCCGGCCCATGCGGGGAGTCTCCGCATGGGGGATTCTTTTGTCCTGCGCCCTGCTCTTCACGATCCCGGCCGCCGCACAATCGCCCGCACCGCAACAGGAGCCGCAACAGCAGGAGGCCGTCCCCGTACCGGCGCTGCCCGCCGGAGCCGATTCGGCCAGCATCGTCGACCGATTCGCCCTCTACTACTGGCGCGACCGCATCGACCTCGACGAGAACTACCTCGACAACGCCCGGCAGATGACTCGCATCAAGCGTTATCTGGCCGAATCACCGCACATCGACAGCATCACCGTCTACGCCTACGCCTCGCCCGAAGGCGTCTACGAACACAACGTCTGGCTCGCCCGCAAACGCGCCGAGGCCGCCAAACGCTACATCCTGGAACACATCCCCGCCGGAAGCGATTTCGACGCATCCCGCATCCGTCTCTGCCCCATGGAGGAGAACTGGGACGGTCTGGAAGCCGAAATCGAAGCCAACTACCACCGCAGCAACCGCGAACAGGTGCTCGCCATTCTCCGTGCCCCGGTGCGGAACGACACCAAGAAGTGGCGGCTGCAACAAATTGACGGGGGGGGGTTTAGCTACAAGTACATCATCCGCAACCACATGCCGAAACTGCGTCTGGCGACGTGGGTCTGCATCTGGCAGCGGCCCGTGCAGGAGGAGCCCCTCGGCAAGACGGCGCAGTTCGCCGTCGCCGAACCCGAACCGATTCCGCTGGAACATTACAAGGGATGCAACCCGCCCGCCGCCCCGGAGCGTTACAAGCGGACGTTCGTGGCGTTGAAGAGCAACCTGCTCTACGATGCGGCAACGGTTCTCAATTTCGCCGTCGAGGTCCCGTTCAACGAGAAATTCTCCCTCCTCTACGAGCACCACTGCCCGTGGTGGTTGAGCGACAACAACCGCTTCTGCGTCGAAATGCTCTCCTTCGGCGGCGAATTCCGCTGGTGGTTCAAGCCCCGCACGCAGCCCGCAACACCCAAGCGGGTGCAGCGCGACGCGCTCGTCGGCCACTTCCTCGGCCTCTACGGCATGGGCGGAAAGTTCGACTTCCAGCTCAACCGCAACCTCTGCTACCAGGGCGAGTTTTTCAGCGCCGGACTCACCTACGGTTACTCGATGCCCATCGCCAAACGGCTGAACCTCGAATTCTCGATCTCGGCCGGGTATGCCCGCATCCCCTACCGGCACTACATCCCGACGGAGGATTGGAGCCTGCTGATCCGCGACCGCAACAAGACGGGCGTCTGGCACTATTTCGGCCCCACGAAGGTGGAGATCGCCCTCTCCGTGCCGCTGCTGTTCCCCGTCAAGAAACCCGTAAAGACAGGAGGCAACCGATGAAACGTCCGATGACATATCTGTTCGCGGCCGCGGTTCTTCTGACTGCGGCACTGCTGACGGTCCGTTGCGAGCGGCGCCCGCTCGTCGACGCCGGAAACACCCACTATGTGCGGGTCTACCTCGACGAGGAGTTGAAGAACGTCACCACGGGATTCTACGACCCGACGCTGGAAAAACCCGACTACGCAACGCCGGAGATGCTCCGCGTGGTGCTCTACGACCCCGTGGACGGGCACGTCGCCGCCGAACGCTACCTGCGCAACCGCAAGAGCGACGAACGCGGCGTCTATTTCGACGGGTACGTCGTGGCCGCCCCGGGGCGCTACCGCCTGCTGACCTACAACTTCGGCACCGAATCGACGCTCATCCGCGACGGACACCTCTACGACGGCATCCAGGCCTATACGAACGAGATCTCCGGGACGCTCCGCAACAGCCTTTCGTCGCGGGCCGACGGCGACAACGAACGCATCGTCTACGTCCCGGACCACCTCTTCACCGACCGCAACGAGGAGTTGAGCACCTCCTACGGCAGCGACATCGACACGCTGCGCAACGCCGACGGAGACCACTTCACGGCCGGAAGCATCGTGCTGTCGTACTACCTCCAAATCCGGGTCAAGGGCATCGACTGGATCTCGTCGGCCGTGGGGCTGCTGACCGGCATGGCGGGCTCGGCAACGCTCAACGACGGCCAGATCCGCACGGAGGACCCCGTAACGGTCTATTTCGAGATGCAGCGCGGCCCCTCATCGGCCAACGAAGGGGTCATCTACACGACGTTCCACACCTTCGGGAAACTCCCCGACGCGTCGAACGAACTCGCCATCACGTTCGACGTGCGGACCACCGACGGACGCGCCCTGACCACGACGCTCGACATCACGGACAAGTTCTCCGAACCCGATGCCGTCGAACACCAGTGGCTGCTGCTCGACCAGGTGCTGAACATCCCCGAACCGGAGGATCCCGAAGGCGAGGGCGACGGATTCACGCCGGGTGTCGACGAGTGGGAGGACATCGAGACGGACATCATCATCTGACCCATCAAAAAAAGAGATAAACAACAATTACAAAAATTTACTTCCCTATGAAAAAAACACTCCTCATGATGGCAGTTGCGGCGGGCGCGATGCTCACCGGCTGCGTGAAGAACGAAACCGCGAACGGCGGAGCCGTTTCGGGATCGAAAATCAGTTTCGAGGCCCCGGCCGTGACGGGCATCACCCGTGCAGCCCTGGTCCCGGGCGAAATGGTCAATCCGTACGATCAGGGAGAGCACTTCTCGGTCTATGCGCTCTACTTTGCCGACGGCACCTACTCGAATTTCGACGACGGAACCCTGTACATGGACAATGTCGAGACCGCTTACAACGCTGGCGGCCAATACTGGGATTCGGAAAGCGTTCCCGGAGGACAGGCCTACTACTGGCCCAAAAAAGGTTCGCTGACCTTCGCCGCCTATTCGCCGTCGGGGGCTGCGAATGACTGCACCACGGTAGCCTGGGGCGCCGCGGGCTTCACCTTCACGGGCTTCACGGTGCAGGATGACCCGGCCGACCATTACGATCTGATGTTCAGCGAGCGTTCGTACGACCGCACGGCAAGTACCGGGGGTACGAGTTACAACGGTGTGGATATTAATTTCAAGCATGCCCTTTCGTCGGTGGTCTTCAAAGTCAAGTTGGACAACAGATATGATAGACACACTATTACTGTGAAGAGCATCACGCTGAAAAATACCTACAAGACGGGTAATTTCAAGCAGAACCTCGCAGATACGGGCACCGCCGAAACCACCGCAGCCGAATGGACGGATCAGAACACCGAATACACGACCGGATATGAAGCCATTACGCAAGCAGCCGGCGAGGTCGTAACAGCAACGGATGCTGCCGCTGTGCTGACGAATCCCAACCCGATCATCGTCCTGCCGCAGGAACTGGCACACGCCGGAGCCAACAACGTCACGATCGACGTAACCTACTCGATCCACAATGGCACCAGCGAGATCGACCAGACGGCCACGATCGACGTTACGGATCCGGGATACGACCTCACCGAATTCGAGATCGGCAAGCGTTACACTTTCACGCTGATCTTCGGTCTGGACAAGATCACCTTCTCGCCCGAAGTCGACGAGTGGGAGGATGTCCCCGGCATAGACATCGAACTCTGACACACATCGCACGCGGGAGCGACGAAGTCCCGCATCCGGTCTGCGAAGGGGTGACACCCTTCGCAGGCACAAACCACAGAGCGCATGAACCGATTCATCATCCGGATCCTCCTCGCAACGGCCGTCGCAGCGGCGGCGGGTGCCTGCGTGAAAGAAGACCGCGAGCGCCACGACCCGATCGTGCGGCTCGCGTTCGAACCCGTCATGCACACCCGGGTCCGTTCGGCCGCCGGAGATGCCGGGGATGCCGGGGATGCCGTCGGGACATCGTTCGGAGTCAGCGTCTGGCAACTCCCCGAGGAGCTGGCCTGGGAGACCGACCAACAGTCGGCACTACCGCTCCTCGATGCCGCACGTCTGGTCCGCGACGGCGAGCGCTGGCTGCCGGAAAGCGGCAACGACTGGCCCTCGAACCGCTATACCCTCACCTGCATCGGATTCGCGCCCTATGAGGCCGCCGCCGGCTGCGACGCCACATACGGCGTCCGCTTCGAGGAGGTCGACACCTCGACCGACCCCGGAGACCTGCGTTACACCCTGCCGCAGACCGACCTCGTCAAGAGTCACAACGGCGGAGTCGTCACCCTGCCGCTGGTTCAGGCTCTCTGCGAGGTCGACTTCCGCGTCCGGGGCGTGAACGGATACGAGGATACGGAGGTCTACGTGCGCTCGATCACCCTCGACAACGTGGGCATCCGGGGCGACTTCCGCTCGCTGCCCGCACCGACGTGGACCCTGCGCGGCAACAACGCCCCGCTGACCCTCTTCGAAGGCGAAATCCGGCTCGAATATGCTCCGCAGGAGACCGGATCGACCCTCCGGCTCATCCCACAGGAGCTGAACAGCACCGTCACGGTCGAATACGAATTCCTGGCGCCCACCGGGGCCCGCCTCCCGCAGTCCGACACCACGGAACCCGTCGAACGCACGCTCGAAGCCGGACGTCACTACACCTTCACGCTGGCCGTCAGCCCCGCCGGCGCGGAGGTCATCCCCGAACTCCCGGACCAAACCACCGAATCAGAAGCCAAGCCATGATACGCACGTCGAAATACCTGTTCGCACTGGCGCTGCTCGCCGCAGGGGGTTGCAGCACCGAGCCCCGGGAAAAGATCCCGACAGGGCCCGAAGCCGGGACCATTCCCATCGTATGGGACGTCGTGAGCGTGGACAAACCCGGCACCCAAAGCCGCTCGCTCATCGGTCCCGCCCCGGAAGAGGGCCAGAACCCCGACTGGATCACCCTCGAGGAGGCCTGCACCCCGACCGCATCGGGCGGTCAGGGCGAGGCGATCGGCATCTGGGCCGACTACACCTACATGGATACCGACGGACAGGAGTCGACCATGAAGGACGTATTCCGCGGCACCCGTCTGATCTACCAGCACAAGGAGAGCGGAAATCCCCACAGCGACTGGAACTACGCCGGTTCGGACCTCTACTGGTTCATCGGCGGAAGATACAAGTTCCGCGCATACTACCCCCAGAACCTTGCCGACCACGTCGTCTCGTCGACGAACGCCACGACGTTCGTCATCGAGTACCCGACGCACGAAATCCAGGAGGATCTCCTCCTGGCCTACAACCAGGTCGACACGAACAATCCGCGGGTCAATCTGAACGACCCCGTGCCCCTGCATTTCAGCCACGGACTGGCCGCCCTGCGCTTCTTCGTCAAGGCCAGCTACACGAACAGCGACCAGCTCACCTCCTGCTACCTCCAAAATGCCGACTCGCGCGACTTCGCCACGTCGGGCATGCTCGCATACGGAACCGAAACCCAGCCGGAAAACATCTCCTGGATCATAGGCTACACCCCGCCCGTCACCGAACGGATCTACTATTGGAGCCATCCGGGCGTCGCGTTCTCGACCGACGAGGCCGGAAATACCGTCCGGGCCATGGCCTACACCGCGGAAAACGCCACCTCCGGCGACCTCTTCACGCAAAACAACGGATGGGTGCTGATCCTCCCGCAGGCCTCCTCGGGCAACCTCCAATTCTGCTTCACCACCACCAACGGCGAAGAGGCCATCTACCGGGTCACCATCCCGAAGATCACCGAACGCATCACGGCCTCCGACGGTAGCGTCTACGAAAGCACCGAATACCGCCCCGGAAGACGCTACACCTACACGATCACCATCACCGAGGCAAACGTCGACCTGACACTCACCGTCGCCGACTGGAACGAACGCGAATCCTCATACGAAATCGTATTCTGACAACGACCAAACCGATGGAACCATGTACAAGCCATACACATACCGGATTTTCGCCCTGCTGCTGATGCTGGCAACGGCTTTCGGCTGCCGGACGGCCGACCCCGTTCCCGGAACGGATGCGGAAACGGAAGCCGTGCGCGAACCCGCCAGCCTCGTGCTGACGACCGACTTCCGGGCACTCATCACCCCCGAAGGCACCCGGGCCAACGACGCCGACGACAATACGATCCGGCACGCCGCCCTCTTCCTGATCGACTATATGGACAACCGGCTCGTCGCCTACCGCATCATCGACCCCGGAACCACAACGCCCTACAACGATATTGACGAACAGAACGGCTTCGTCGACGAAACAACGGGCGAGGTCGATCCGTCACGCACCTCGGGCAAAATGCTCCGCGTCACGTTCAACTACAACGACCCGAAGCACGGCGACGCCGAAAAACTCACCCGCGGATCCTACATGCTGCTCGCCGTGGCCAACTTCTCGGAATCGGACCAGTTCGGAGACTCGGGGATTGCCACCCAGGTCCGGAATCTCGTCGACAGCTTCCGGCAAAGCCCCGATACGGGCATCTCCGACTTCCGCGGAACCTGCCAGGCGTTCTACAACCTGAAACTCTACATCCCGAAAAAAACCGTATTCCCGTATATCCGCCCGGGCGACGTCTCCATCCCGTTGAGCAGCACCCACATCCTGAACCTCATCTCGGGACAGAACCACGCAACCGCGGAACTCAAACGTACGTCCGCCCGCGTGCGGGTCGAACTCCGCAATTACAGCGATCTGCCGCTGACGATCAACAACCTGGCGTTCAGCAGCAACTTCACCCAGTCGACCAGCTACCTCTTTTCGCGGACCGACGGCGAGAACTACGCCATCGAAAACGATCATTACGGAAAAGGCGCTCCGGTCGTGACGGACGACAACGCCATCACCGCCTTCACCCCGGGCCGGATTCTCACGAAAGAGGACGGCACGACGACGCTCTTCGACGGACTGATCTACGAAAGCCGCGACCTGACGAACAACTACACCTATGCGATCGACGTCTCCTACAAAGGCGAGGGCGATCTCCACAACTACACGTTGAAAGGAAACGGACAGAGCGTGTCGACCCCCGATGACGTCGCCGCACAGGGCCCCTATTTTCTCATCCGGCGCAGTAGCGCCTTCTCGTACCTCTACGTGGAGAACGACAAGGTCTACGCCTCCACGGGAAGCTACACCCCGCAGGAGATCCTCGATCGCTGCCAGCAGAACAACTACTACTACAATTACGTCTGGGAGCTCGTGCCCTACGGATCGAGCTACCGTCTGCGCAACGTCCAGACGGGAGACTACATCGAGAACGTCCAATACAACCGCCAGGAGTACGAATATTACCGACTGGGGACCACCGAGGAATCCGGAGCGGACTCCTTCACGCTCGAAACCAACAACGGCTTCCTGCTTTTCCGGTCGGATTACTACCGCAACCACTCCTGGTACGGCGGCAACGCCTACATCAGCACCCGCGGCACGGACAACACGCTGGTCGTCGGGTGGAACAGAACCGGCGAATGGTCGCAGTTCGCGCTCTACCCCCTCGACGCACACAGGAGCCTGAACGCCTATAACGAGGTTGTATTGCGGACCATCGACAAGACCAGCGGCGTCGTAAGCGACGTCCACGAAATCGAACGGAACGACTACATCCGCATTCTGGTCGAGGTGTCGTACAACCCCGACAAGGGCGACTTCGACTTCAACGTCAACGACTGGGAGACCGGCGGAGACGAGATAACCTTCAACTGATGCCGAAAGATATGAAACGACTCATACGCTGTTTTCTGCTTTGCAGCCTGCTGGCGGGCGGCTGCGTCAAGGATCCGGAGCTCGACCCGGCACAGGTCGGCGAGGGCGACGTATGGACGACGCTCGACTTCGCGCATACGGACTACGACCCGATCCGAATCACGACCCGATCGACCCTCGGCCCGATCGCCGAGGCCCGCGTCTCGAACCTCTACGTCTTCCTGTTCAACAGCGCCGGAGAGCGCGTCTACGGGCACTACTTCGACAGCGAGAACAAACGCGCGACCCGCGACGAGGTCGCCGCCGCCAATACGAACTGCTGGATGGTGAACAACCGCATGGACGACACGGGAACCACCACCGGAACCATCCGCATGAAGGTGCCGCAGCTCACCGGAGGTATATTGTACCTGGTGTCGAACCTCGACACCGACATGCTGAACATCTCGCCCGAGAAGTTCAGTTTCATCCGCACGCTCGATGAACTCAAAGCGCTGACCGTGCTGCTCAATCAGGAGATCACCTCGCGCAACGGTTCGTTCGCCATGACCGGAAGCGCCGAAAACATCACCATCACGAGCAGCGGCATCACCTCCGCAACAAACCAGCGGGTGGAGATCCCGCTGACACGGCTCGATGCCAAGATCGAGGTCCGGATCCGGGCGGCCGTAGGCAACGAAACCCGGGTCGAAAGTCAGAGCGGTTCGACCGTCGAGGTGCTCAAAGACTTCACGCCCGATTCGTGGCAGGTGGTCAACCTGCCGAAGGGTTGCTTCCTGCTCGAACACGCCGTCGCCGCGGAGGGAGGACACGATGCCGATACGGGCTATTTCGACAGCGACCCGATCAACTTCGAGACCGAAACCGAGGAGACCTACTCCTACGAGACCAGCGACGGAACCTCCAAAACGGTGACGGCTCCCGTCTACGGTTTCTCGTTCTACATGTACGAAAACCGCCCGGCATCCAAGCAGACCGTCACGAAGTATCACCAGCGCGACCGGCGCATCAAGGACGACAATACGGGAGCCTATGACACCACCGACGGATTGTGGGAGTATGCCCCGGAAACATCCACCTATCTGGTCATCAAGGGCGAGGTGTCGATGAATGTCAATGTGGATGACGACGCCAAGGATCAGACGCTCAGCGCATCGGTGATCTACTACATCCATCTGGGCGACATCGGCCGCGACGTGGACGACTTCCGGGTGAAGCGCAACACGCATTACACCTATACGATCACCGTCAAGGGCGTGAAGAACATCCAGGTCGAGGTCGAAACGGGCATCGAGAACGAATCGGGCGCCATGGGACACGTCTACATCGCCAAGGAGTCGATCTACACCTTCGACGCCCACTACGGACAGCGGGTCTTCGCATTCGATCAGGAATACATCACCCCGAAGGACGTCACCTGGTACGTCAAAACCCCCTTCGGACGGGAGGGCATGCCGGAGATCATCGACGGTGTGGAGGTCCCCAACGGTCTGGACTACAAGTGGGTGAGCTTCCTCGTGAACGACATCGAGACTTCGGAGCAATACAGCCGGCGGAACCGTACGTACAACCCCGACACGGTGATGGACGTCATGGAGTTCTGCAACTACATCCGCGAGCAGAAGGTCCGCTTCGACAACGGCCGCACGAACGCTTTCCGGAAAGAGATCGACGAGGAGCTCCGCCAACGCTATCCCGACCATCCGGAGATCTATACCCGCTACCGGATCTACGCCACGGTCTTCGTCGACGAATTCTACTACGACCGCGACCCCATCTCGGGCGAGGTGCGCGCCACGCTGTGGAAGGAGTTCGTCAACCAGCCCAACCGCACGATGCACATCCTGTGCGACACGCAGTTCAGTCCCGACGGCGACAGTTCGGCCACGGGCAGCGTGGTGACCATCCGCCAGCGTTCGATCCAGTCGATCTTCGACCCCACCACCGGGGACTTCCAGACAGCCTGGGGCGGCGAGGCTATTGATGAGACGGAGGGACAGCTGTGGTTCTACAACCGCACCGAACGCCACGGAACGACCTCATACAACAACGAGAATGCCGGAAACACCTCCCGCACGAACGGGCTCTACAACACGGCCCGGCTCTGGAAACTCATCAACGGAAACGGTGGGTTCACCTACAAACGCTGGGACGACTACCTCGATTTCAACCGCGAAAACGACCACGCCTATCTCTTCCTCAAAGATGACGACGAACTGGCCACGGCTCGTTACACCTGCCTGATGCGCAACCGCGACAACAACGGAAACGGAATCATCGACGCTGCGGAGGTCAAGTGGTACATAGCGTCGATCCAGCAGTTGTCGGCCCTTTATGCCGGCGATCAGGGAATCTCGGCCGAAGCGCAGCTCTACGACAAGAACAACGACTACGGAAAAGACGATACGGATGCCTACGGCACCCAGCTGTGGCGCCGGCACATCATCAGCAGCACCCGCTGGGGAACATCGGATCCGGTGAACTATCCGACGATGCTGTGGGCCGAAGAGGGGCTCTCGACAAGTGCCTACCAGCAATACAGCACCGGAGAAAACGGCAAACCGGGACGCTATACGGTGCGCTGCGTGCGCAATCTGGGCATGGATCCCGCCGACGAGGCCGATGCCATCGTGAAACTCAACGACGTAAACACGCTTCCCGAGTATTCGATCATCTTCGAGAAGGTGCAGGAGAACAACTCCTCCTCTTCGGTATACCGGTTCGACGTCTCGCGCATCAACAAACGCTCGATCCGCTACTATACGACGCGGGAGCTGGAACCCGGAAACGAATATTCGGAATCGGCACGGTTGTACTCGTCATTCGAAACGGGTCCGGCCGTCTCCTATACGGGAACTTACCAGTCCTTGAAGCAGATGATCGAACGGGGTGAGTCGCCCTGTCCCGAAGGATACCGGGTGCCGAACATCCGGGAAGCGAGTCTCATGTCGAACTACATCACCGCGGACGTGAATCCGAACTGGTGGTCGGGGAATTACACGCTGGTAAACACCTATTACTCCTTCGGAACGCTCGGAAAGCAATACGACACGGAGATCTCATGGTATGCGACGAGCAACCACATTACGATCTCCAAGCCGAGTGAAGCGAAAACAATCCGTTGCGTCCGCGACGTCCAGTAGTCCCCGGGCGGAAAGCAGGGAGCAGGGAACGGAACAGGGTGTGAGACGGGTGCGAGACGGGTGCGAGACGGGTGCGAGACGGATGCGAGACGGGTGCGAGACGGGTGTGAGACGGGTGCGAGACGGGCATAGGCCGGTCAGAAAGCCGGTCGGAAAGCCGGTCGGAAGGGAATTTACTCCGATTTCCGGACCGCGGATTTGGATTTTCCGTTCCGAATGTCTATATTTGTTGCCGATCCTGAAAACAACGAACCATGCCGGCAAGTCTGAACCATACGATGTGTTGTTGTGCAGCGAACTGTTGTCGTTGCCGCCGCATCGTGCCTGCTGCCGGGAGAGATTCCGGATCGAAACAACGGTAAATCACATTTTCAACCATATCCGCATCGGAATTGGGGCAGCAGGTTCGCACTGTTGCCCCGTTTTCGTATCCAAAACCGAAACCAGATGGAAAAAATCGCACATTCGACATTGGAACTCATCGGCCGTACGCCGCTGGTGGAACTCTCGCGCCTGGCCCGCGAAGCCGGGGCCGTGGCGAGAGTCGTGGCAAAGGTCGAGTCGTTCAACCCCGCGGGAAGCGTGAAGGACCGCGTGGCTCTGGCCATGGTCGAGCAGGCCGAGGCCCGCGGCGAAATCCGCCCCGGCGACACGATCATCGAGCCCACGAGCGGGAACACCGGCGTAGGACTGGCGCTCGTGAGCGCACTGAAAGGCTACCGGCTGATCCTCACGATGCCCGAGACGATGAGCATCGAACGCCGGAGGCTCGTCGCCGCCTACGGCGCGCAGGTGGTCCTCACACCCGGAGCCGAGGGGATGACGGGGGCCATCGACCGGGCCCGGGAGCTGCGTGAGGAGATTCCGGGATCGGTGATCCTGCAACAGTTCGAGAACCCCGACAACCCGCAGCAACACTACCGAACGACGGGCGACGAGATCTGGCGCGACACCGACGGACGGGTCGACCTCTTCGTGGCGGGAGTCGGCTCGGGCGGCACGGTGAGCGGTACGGGACGCCGTCTCAAAGAGTTGAACCCGGACGTGGAGATCGTGGCCGTGGAACCGGCGTCATCGCCCGTACTCTCGGGCGGCGCCCCGGGACCGCACAGGATTCAGGGGATCGGCGCGGGATTCGTCCCGGGGAATTACGACGCGCAGGTCGTGGACCGCGTGGTTCCCGTAAGCGACGAGGAGGCCATCGGCATGGCGCGGCTGCTCGCTTCGCACGAAGGGCTGCTGGCGGGGATCTCTTCGGGAGCGGCGGCCCGGGTGGCGCTGCAACTGGCCAAACGCGAAGAGTACCGCGGCAAGACGATCGTCGTGCTGCTGCCCGACACGGGGGAACGCTATCTCTCGACGCTGCTCTACGCTTTCGACGAATACAAAACCGACATCCGCCCATGACCACGCACACCCATTCCGGAGAAAACCGACTGCGGCGACTCGCCGAGACACTGACGACCCCCGACCCGCACATCCCCCCGGCCGCACGCGCCGGTATCGACGCCGCGGAACTCAAACGTGCCGTCGCGCTCTTCCGCGCCGTAATCTTCGACGGCTACTTCGACCCGCGGCCGCTCGACGTCCGGCTCACGGAGCTGGCCGGGATCCTCGCCCGCCAAAGTGCCCGGGCCCTGGCGACGTTCCGTCGCGGAACCACCTCCGACACAGTCCCGGCGGCCGGAACATCCCCAAGCAACGCCCCGACGGCAGGTGCAGTCGCGGACACCACTCCGGCGGCCGGAACATCCCCGGACAACGCCTCCGGCGCCGCGGCCCGACGCTTCGGGCAGGAGACGGCCGAAAGGCTCCTTGCCGAGCTGCCCGAGCTGCGCCGCCGGCTCGGCACCGACGTCAGGGCGGTCTTCGACGGCGACCCCGCGGCCGCCAGCTACGAGGAAGTAATCCTCTGCTATCCGGCCCTCACGGCCATGACCCACTACCGCTTCGCCCACGCCCTGCTGCGGCTCGGCGTACCGATCCTGCCGCGTCTGATCACCGAAATGGCCCACTCCGCCACCGGAATCGACATCCACCCCGGTGCCGAGATCGGCGACTATTTCAGCATCGACCACGGCACGGGCGTCGTCATCGGCGAGACCTGCATCATCGGCAGCCACGTGCGGATCTATCAGGGCGTGACGCTCGGCGCCAAGAGCTTCAAGTTCGACGCCGCGGGGAACATCCTCCGGGAACCGCGCCACCCGATTCTCGAAGATCGCGTGGTGGTCTACTCCAACTCGTCGATCCTCGGACGGGTGCGGATCGGACACGACACCGTGATCGGCGGCAACGTCTGGCAGACATCCGATCTGCCGCCCCACTCGCGGGTCGTACAGGGCCGCGCCACGGTCTCGGGATTCGAAAACGGAGGGGGCATATAGCCCCTTCCGGCCCCCGCGACGGCAATTCGCCGCTCCCGGAGGTGCAACATGACGACAAAATCGCTATTTTTGCATCCGGAAAGCGACGTTCAAAGATCGGAGCGGTCCGCAGGTCGGAGCGCCCTCCGCCGCAAGACCGCACGCCGCAAGGCCGGCCGATCCCCCGCCCTGTTCCGGATCCGCCCGGGCGGGAACGACGTCAAGAAACCCCGCATGTCATGACCGAAGCAAAAATTCGAGAGGAGAGACCCGTTCTTTGGAACAGCAACTACGTGAAGGTGTGGATCGCCAATTTCATGCTGTTCTTTGCATTCTATCTGCTGGCTCCGCTGCTGCCGCTCTACCTGCGCGACACCTTCTCGGCCGGAAAGGCCATGATCGGCATCGTATTGAGCGGCTACACCCTGACGGCGCTGTGCGTGCGGCCGTTCAGCGGCTTCGTCGTCGACAGCTTCTCCCGCAAGAAGGTCCTGCTGATCTGCTACTTCTGCTTCGCGCTGCTCTTCGCCGGATACTTCATCACGGGATCGCTGGTGCTCTTCGCCGTCATCCGAACGCTCCACGGAGGGCCCTTCGGCGCCACGACCGTGGCCAGCAGTACGATGGCCGTCGATGTCCTCCACTCCGAACGCCGCTCGGAAGGCATCGGATACTACGGGTTGAGCAACAACATCGCCATGGCCATCGGCCCCTCGGCCGGCCTCTACATCTACCACACGATCCACAACTTCAACCTGCTCTTCACCCTCTCGCTGGTGATCGCCTTCATCGGGCTGGCCATCGACTCGACCATCCACTGCCGCGACCGCCAGCCGATCCGCAAGGAGAGCAAGATCTCGCTCGACCGTTTCATCCTCCTCAAAGGATGGAGCGAGGGGCTCTGCGTCGCAGCTTTCGCCTTCTCGTTCGGCGTCATCTCGACCTACATCGCCATTTACAGCCAGGAGGTCCTGCACATCACCTCCGGATCGGGAACCTTCTTCATGCTGCTGGCCGCCGGACTGATCCTCTCGCGCCTCATGGGCAGCAAATCCCTGCGCGAGGGTAAGATCGTCCAGAACGCTTCGGCCGGCATGGTGATGTCGCTGTGCGGTTATCTGGTCTTCACGGCCGTGCCGAACCTCTACGGCTACTATGCCGCAGCCTTGATGATCGGTCTCGGAAACGGACACATGTACCCCGCCATGCAGACGATGTTCATCAACCTCGCACCCCACGAGCGCCGCGGCACGGCCAATTCGACGATCCTCACCTCATGGGATCTCGGCGTCGGCATCGGCATCATCGGCGGCGGCAGCGTCGCCGAGCACCTCGGATGTTACTCGGCAGCCTTCTGGCTGGCCTTTGCGGTGAACGTCGCGGGGGTCATCTTCTTCTTCACCTACGCACGCCGCAGCTTCCTCCGCAACCGGCTCCGCTGACCCGGATACGCCGCGACTGCGGAGAAAAATCCCGGCAGGCCCCTGCGCAACACCTTCCCCGACCATCCGGACAACAATTCTGCCCGGAGGTGTTTTTCCCCGGCAACTTCCGGAAGGAAATATCCGTATCTTTGTACCGACAAAACACCATACCATGAAACGCATCATCAACCCGTGGCGCGGGATGGAGGGCTACCGCTGCTTCGGCTGCGCGCCCCACAGCCCGGAGGGCCTCCGCATGGAGTTCTACGAGGACGGCGACGAAATCGTGAGCGTCTGGAAACCCCGTCCCGAATTCCAGGGATGGATCGACACGCTCCACGGCGGTATCCAGGCCACGCTGGCCGACGAAATCAGCAGCTGGGTGGTCTTCCGGAAGTTCCAGACCAGCGGCGTGACCTCCAAGATGGAGGTCCGCTACCACCGCCCGATCCACACCTCGGACGAATACATCGTCCTGCGGGCCCGCGTCGAGGAGCAGCGGCGCAACCTCGTGCGCATCGGCGTGCGCATCGCCGACACCCGGGGGCAGCTCTGCACGGAAGCCGCGTGCGTCTATTTCCTCTTCCCGAAGGAGAAGGCCGCACGGGATTTCCACTTCTGCGACTGTTCGCTCGAAGACGAGGAGTGCAATCCGCTTCCGGAACCCGCAACCCCGGCCCGGCAGCATCCCGACGACCGCTCATGAAAAACGCGGTATCTCGATCGAGATACCGCGTTTTTCGTGCCGGTACAGTGCGATCCCTACCGGAGTTTCATCACGTCGTCGATGCCCATGTCCTTGTAGGTATTTTCGAGCTCCTCGCTGCGGTCCGAGATGACCAGCAGTTTGTCGCCGACCTGCAATTCGGTCTTGCCCTGCGGAACGAAATACGCCCCGTCGCGGCAGACCATCATCACCAGCGTGTTTTCCGGCAGCGTGATCTCTTTGAGCGTGTGGCCCGCTCCGAGCATTCCTTCGTTGACCTCGACCTCCGTCAGCGCCGACTTCATCTCCTCGTGGTGCATCTCGACGCTGAACGCCGATTCGCGCTCCTCGAAGGCCAGCCCCAGCAGGTTGGCCATGCCGCTGACCGTCGTGCCCTGCACCAGCAGCGAGATGATCGTCGAAAGGAACACCACGTTGAACAGCAGTTCGGCATGCTCGATTTCGGCCATCAGCGGATAGGTCGCAAAGAGGATCGGCACGGCACCCCGCAGTCCGACCCACGAGACATAGAGCCGGGCCTTGGTCGAAAAGTTCCGGAAGGGCGCCAGACATGCGAAAACCGTCACGGGCCGCGCCACGAGGATCAGGAACACGCCGACAGACCCGCCCAGCATCAGCACCTCGGGGCGGAGCAGTTCGTCGCTGTTGACGAACAGACCCAGCGTGAGGAACATGACGATCTGCATGAGCCACGTGAAACCGTCGAAGAAGACCGTCAGGGGCCGTTTCTGGACGATCTTGCGGTTTCCGACGACGAGGCCCGCAAGATAGACGGCCAGGTAGCCGTTGCCCTTCACCAGATCGGTGAAGGCGAAGGCGAAGAAGATGAAGGCCAGCAGAAGAACCGAGTAGAGCGAATGGTTGACGAGGTTGATCTTGTTGATGGTCCAGACGGCCAGACGCCCGATCAGATAGCCCGACACGGCGCCGACGACCAACTGCACGACCAGATAGACCAGCCCCATGCCCATCCCCAGCCCGGAATTTCCGTCCGAAGAGTTCGTCAGGACGCTGATCAGCAGCACCGTGAGCATGTAGGCCATCGGGTCGTTCGAACCGCTCTCCAACTCCAACAGCGGACGCAGGTGCTGTTTGAGGCCCTGTTTCTTGCTTCGCAGGATCGAGAACACCGAGGCCGAATCGGTCGAGGACATCGTCGCGGCCAGCAGCAGCGCCAGCGGGAAGGAGATTTCCAGCCCCATCCAGGGGGCGACCAGCCACACGAACCCGGCCAGCACCACGGCGGTCATCACCACGCCGGCCGTGGCCAGCACGACGCCCGGTCCGAGGATGGGCCGGATCTCCTGGAAGGAGGTGTCCATACCGCCGGTGAAGAGGATGATGCAGAGCGAGATCATCCCGACGAACTGCGTCATCTCGACCGACCGGAACGAGATGAAATCGAGGCCGAAGAGCATGCCGACCCCGAGGAAGAGCAACAGCGCGGGGGCTCCGAAACGGTATGCGACCTTTCCGGCCATCACCGCCACGAAGAGCAGCAAGGCACCGACCAGCACCACGTTTTCACTTGTAATATTGATCATCAGCGGAGTCATATCCTTGCAAATTTGATACCGTCAGCAGGTTGTTTGCAGCCGAATCCGGGCTACTGCGGAATGAAGACATAGGTGATCGTACCGGTCTGCCGGGCAGGCGCCGAAGAGTCGATGTTGAACAACGACGTACGCGCCGCCCGCAGGGCGGCCTCGCGCATGCAGTCGTCGCCCCCCTCCTCGATGCGGGCCGCCGTGACCTCGCCGGCCCGGTTGACCGTAATGGAGACAACAACCTCGCCGCCCCCTTCGCAGCGGTAGGCCGGGACTTCCAGCCAGCGCGACGTCCGCACGGGATTCGTCAGCGAGAACGACACCGTCACGCGCCCCTTGACCTTGCGGTCCCGATGCTCGGCCCCGTCCTCGCGCCCGCGCCGCTCGCGGATCGCACGCTCCTCGGCCAGACCCTCCTCATAGGCCTCGCGATTGGCCCGCATCCGCGCTTCGGCCTCGGCCGCCGCCTCGTTCAGCGCCGCGGTGTTCGTCCCGCGGTCGTCGCGCAGCTGCTCGTTCAGGGCATGCTCGTTCGAAGCCTCGTTGCGGATGCTCCGCCAGTCGACGGGGTCCTGCTCCTGCCGCTCGCGCACCTCGCGTTCGAGACGGTCGCGCTCCTTTTCCAGTTCGGCCAGCGTCTGCAAGTCGATGTACATCCCCTGCTGGCTGGCGCGGCGCCCGACGACGATCTTCGACGACACGAAGACGATCATCAGCACCAGGTAGGCGATCAGCGTCACGCACAGCCCGATACGATGGTCGTAGGCCCACGTGCCGGCATCCTCCCGACGGTTGTCGAACGGAAGCTTCAAACGCGGCCTGCGCGGGGCCCCGGGATTCGGGTTGGCGGGTTTCTCACTCATGGATCGGCATGGAATTTCAGGCAAAAATAAGGCTTTTTCACGAAAATTTTATACCTTTGGCGCAAATATATATATGCCACTCCTCTTATGTCTACCAAACAGCAAACATTGAAAGCCCCGATCTCGTTCTCGGGCAAGGGATTGCATACGGGCGTGAAAGTGAACATGACCGTCAATCCCGCCGACGTCGGCACCGGCATCGTCTTCCGCCGGACCGACATCGAGGGACAACCCATAATTCCGGCGCTGTGCGACAACGTCGTCGACACGTCGCGCGGCACGACGATCGAAGCCGGCGGTTACCGCGTGCATACGATCGAACACGTCATGTCGGCCCTCTGGACGCTGGGCGTCGACAACGCCGTCATCGACATCGACGCCGAAGAGACCCCCATCATGGACGGATCGGCCTGCGCCTACGCACAGGCCATCACCGAAACGGGACTCGAAGAGCAGCAGGCCGAACGCTCGTTCTACCACGTCACCGAAAAGATGGTCTACACGATCCCCGAAAAGGGCGTGGCCATCATCCTCTACCCGGACGACGAATTCTCCGTCTCGGTGCACGTCGACTACAACTCGAAGGTCATCGGCAACCAGTACGCCACGCTCAACCCCGGCTCCTCCAGGGACAGCTCTCTCAGATACTCCCGTTTTTTCAGCTCAGAG
>DSTMR04002__coassemble_1099_pt1 | contig 21255 bp, 14 predicted proteins | sample DSTMR04002__metabat2_high_PE_025 | metagenome-assembled genome bin DSTMR04002
TGGTGATGATCTGCGCGAGGATGTAGGGCTCCTCGATCTTGGCGATTTTGGTGATTTCGGGCAGTCCCGAGGGGTTGTGGACCTCCAGGACGTCGCCCTGCGTGGTGGTGACGCGGTAGGAGACGTTGGGCACGGTGGTGATGACGTCCATGTCGAATTCGCGGTAGAGGCGCTCCTGGATGATCTCCATGTGGAGCAGTCCGAGGAATCCGCAGCGGAATCCGAATCCGAGGGCGAGCGAGCTTTCGGGCTCGAAGGTGAGCGAGGCGTCGTTGAGCTGCAACTTTTCGAGCGAGGCGCGCAGGTCTTCGTACTGGTCGGCCTCGACGGGATAGACGCCGGCGAAGACCATGGGTTTTACATCCTCGAATCCGGCGATGGCCTCCTGTGCGGGGTTTGCCACCGAGGTGATCGTATCGCCGACCTTGACGTCCGACGAGGTTTTGATTCCCGAGCAGATATAGCCGACGTCTCCGGCGCGGATCTCGTCGCGGGGCTGCATTTTGAGTTTGAGCACGCCCACTTCGTCGGCGTCGTATTCGCTTCCGGTGTTGAAGAACTTGACGTGGTCGCCCTTCCGGATGGTTCCGTTGAAGACACGGAAATAGGCGATGATGCCGCGGAAGGGGTTGAACACCGAGTCGAAGATCAGGGCCTGCAACGGGGCGTTTTCATCGCCTTTGGGTGCGGGGATGCGCTGCACGATGGCTTCGAGGACCTCCTCGATGCCGAGTCCGGTTTTTCCCGAGGCGAGCAGGATATCCTCCTCCCTGCATCCGATCAGGTCGATGACCTGGTCCTTGACCTCGTCGATCATGGCGGATTCCATGTCGATCTTGTTCAGCACGGGGATGATTTCGAGGTCGTGTCCGACGGCGAGGTAGAGGTTCGAGATGGTCTGTGCCTGGATGCCCTGCGTGGCATCGACGACGAGCAGGGCGCCCTCGCACGAGGCGATGGCGCGCGAGACCTCGTAGGAGAAGTCGACGTGTCCCGGGGTGTCGATCAGGTTGAGCGTGTATCGTTCGCCGTCGCGGGCCGTGTACTCCATCTGGATGGCGTGGCTCTTGATGGTGATTCCCTTTTCGCGTTCGAGCTCCATGTCATCGAGGACCTGCGACTGCATTTCGCGCTGGTTCAGGGTATTGGTCTTTTCCAGCAGGCGGTCTGCGAGGGTCGATTTCCCGTGGTCGATATGGGCTATGATGCAGAAGTTGCGGATATTTTTCATACAAGCGTGTAAAATCTCACGCAAAGATAGGAAATATTTTGAATAGTAAAGGGATTCCGGGCCGGAGGATTTGTAAAAATAATTAATAATACATACATTTGCGGACTGAAACCACAGGGAAAATTCAGGCAGTTATGTTGAGCAGACAGATCGCATCGAAACTCCGGGGCTACGAGACCCCGTTCTATCTTTACGACACGGCGTTGCTGCGCCAGACGCTGGAAAGCGTCGTATCGGAGTCGAACAAGTACGGCTACAAGGTGCACTACGCCATCAAGGCGAACTACGACGACCACCTGCTGGGGATCATCCGCGAATACGGTCTGGGCATCGACTGCGCGAGCGGGAACGAGCTCCGGAAGGCGATCGAGGCGGGCTTCGACCCGAAGGGGATCGTCTATGCGGGCGTCGGCAAGCGGGACAAGGAGCTCCGCTACGCCATCGAGCAGGAGATTCTGGCGATCAACTGCGAGTCGATCCAGGAGCTGGAACTCATCGACCGCTTCTCGGCCGAAATGGGCAAGACGACGGAGGTTGCGCTGCGCATCAACCCGGACATCGACCCCAAGACGAACCACTGCATCGACACGGGACAGGCCGACAGCAAGTTCGGCATTTCGTATGAGGAGGTGCTCGAACACGCCGGGGAGCTCCGCACGCTGGCCCATATCCGCATCATCGGTCTGCACCTGCACATCGGTTCGCAGATCCGCGAGCTGCACGTCTTCGAGAACATGTGCAACAAGGTGAACGTCATCGTCGAGAATCTGGAAAAGCTCGGGTTCGAGCTGCGGTTCGTCGACGTGGGCGGCGGTCTGGGCGTGAACTACGACGTTCCGGAGAACGAGCCGATCCCGAACTTCGCGTCGTTGTTCTCGATCGTGCACAACCACCTTCGCGTCGGCGACCGGGAGGTTCACTTCGAGTTCGGGCGTTCGATCGTCGCCGAGTGCGGTGAGCTGATCACGACGGTGCTGTTCAACAAGACCACGGCTACGGGACGGCGGCTGCTGATCGTCGACGCCTCGATGACCGAGCTGATCCGCCCGGCGCTGTACGGTTCGTACCACAACATCGAGAACATCACGGCGGCGGACGACGCTCCGCGGACGAAATATACGGTCGTGGGCACGGCCTGCGAATCGACGGACGTCTTCGACGAGAACGTGACGCTGCGCACGACGCAGCGGGGCGACCTGCTGACGATCAAGTCGGCCGGAGCCTACGGCATGTCGATGGCCTCGCGCTACAACCTGCACGATCTTCCGGGTGCGGTTTACAGCGACGAGATCGAGTAGACGCCCACCCTTTTCCGACGAAGGCGGCCCGCAGGCCGCCTTCCTTGTGTTTTTCCAGTTACGAACGAAAATCTTTCAGCCATGTGGTTGACCCTTGCCTTTACCTCGGCCGCGCTGCTCGGCCTGTATGACGTCGCCAAGAAAAAGGCACTGACCGGAAACGCCGTGCTTCCGGTGCTGCTGCTCAACACGCTCTTCTCGACGCTGTTTTTCGTCCCGGCGATCCTCTCCACGGAGTTCGGGTGGGGATGGTTCGACGGCACGGTGCTCGCCGCCTCGCCCGGCACCGCCACGGCCCACGGGCTGGTGATCCTCAAATCGGTGATCGTCCTCACGTCGTGGATCTTCGGCTACTTCGGCATGAAGCACCTGCCGATCACGATCGTGGGCCCGATCAACGCCACACGGCCCGTCATGGTGCTCGTCGGAGCATTCCTCTTCTTCGGCGAACGGCTCAACGCCTGCCAGTGGATCGGTGTGGCGCTGGCTCTGGTGTCGCTGTTTCTGTTGAGCCGGTCTTCCCGCCGCGAGGGGGTCGACTTCACCCACAACCTCTGGATCCTGTTCGTGGCCCTTTCGGCCCTCACGGGGGCTGTGAGCGGGCTCTACGACAAATACATCATGACGCGCCTCGACCCGGTTTTCGTGCAGAGCTGGTACAACCTGTACCAGTTCCTGATGATGTCGGTGGTGGTCGCCGTGCTGTGGCTGCCGCGGCGGGGCCGCACGACGCCGTTCCGGTGGAGCTGGGCCATCCCGCTGATTTCGGTTTTCCTGACGCTGGCCGACTTCGCCTATCTCTACGCCTTGCAGGAGCCGGATGCCATGATCTCGATCGTCTCGATGATCCGGCGGGGATCGGTCGTGGTATCGTTCCTGTGCGGTGCGATGCTGTTCCACGAGCGGAACCTGCGCTCGAAGGCCGTCGATCTGGCCTTCATTCTGGTGGGTATGGTCTTCCTGTGGCTCGGCTCGCGGTAAAAGAAGAAGGGCGGATATGAAAACAGGCCTGTCTCGTCAAAGGACAGGCCTGTTTTTTTGTGGTGCAGGACGGGTTATTCCGCCTTCCGGAAGTCGATGGTGATGGTCTTGCCGCCGTACGTCCAACTCGATGAGTATACTTTCAAACCTGCCGGCACTGTCTCGTTGTCGAACCAGGCCGTGACCGGGAATGTCGACTCCCCGTCTCCAGGATTGTAAAAGCAGCTCAACTCTGTCAACACCGTATTTCGGCTCACATCCAGCGACGCCAACGAATTGGAGAAGCAGGACAACTCCGTCAGCGCCGTGTTCGCGCGCACATCCAACTCCGTCAACTGATTGTAGCTGCAGGCCAACTGCGTCAGTGCCGTATTCGCGCGCACATCCAGCGACGTCAACTGATTGCTGGCGCAGGACAAATACGTCAGCGCCGTGTTCGCGCTCACATCCAGCGTCGTCAACTGATTGCCGCCGCAGTACAAATACGTCAGCGCCGTGTTCGCGCTGACATCCAGCTCCGTCAACTGATTGCGGGGACACCACAACATTGTCAGTGCCGTATTCTGACTTACATCCAGCTCCGTCAACGAATTGTTGGAGACCCCAATTGTTGTCAGTTCCGTGTTTGCGCTTACATCCAGCTCCGTCAACTGATTGTAGTTGCAGTCCAAATACGTCAGTGCCGTATTTCGGCTCACATCCAGCGACGTCAACGAATTGGAGGAGCAGGACAACTCCGTCAGCGCCGTGTTCGCGCGCACATCCAGCGTCGTCAACTGATTGTTGTGGCACCACAACGCCGTCAGCGCCGTATTCCGGCTTACATCCAGCTTCGTCAACGAATTGTCGGAGCAGTACAAATCCGTCAGCGCCGTGTTCGCGCTCACATCCAGCGTCGTCAACTGATTGGAGTCGCACTTCAAGAACGTCAGCGCCGTGTTCGCGCTGACATCCAGCGTCGTCAACTGATTTTCGCGGCAGTACAACTCCGTCAGCGCCGTATTCGCGCGCATATCCAGCGACGTCAACTTATTGTGGTCGCAGTCCAAATACGTCAGTGATTCGAAATACCCGATTCCTTGCAGGGAGGTCAGGGTGCCGGGGTTTTCATAAGTCCCCGAAACGTCCAGTTCGGTCATTGCGGCTATCTTTTCCATGTCAGCCGGCGTGATATGCTCCGCATCGGCGATAATACCCAGTTCCTGCAACTTCTGCGCAAAGCCCGGGTCGAACTGGGCGGTGAAATCCACAACCTCGGATGCCGCCGTCTGGGTGACGGTCAGCCGCACCTGCTGCTCCCCGCAGACGACATCCACAAAGGCCGTGCGGGAGGCGGTGTGCGTATTGCGGGCGGCCGACAGTTCGACGGTCTGTTCGCCGGCCGTGCCGCTCATGGGCGTGACGGAGAGCCAGTCGGCCGAGGATTCGGCATCGTCGTACACGACCGAAAGCGTCCAGTCGGCCGCGGCGGTAAACGCGACCGTTGCGGTCCGCTCCTCGTCGGAGCCGAGCGTATATTCGGTCTGCTCGATGATCAGCTCCAGAGCATCGGCAGCTGCCTGGGTGACGGTCAGCCGCACCTGCTGCTCCCCGCAGACGACATCCACAAAGGCCGTGCGGGAGGCGGTGTGCGTATTGCGGGCGGCCGACAGTTCGACGGTCTGTTCGCCGGCCGTACCGCTCATGGGCGTGACGGTCAGCCAGTCGGCGGCGGATTCGGCATCGTCGTACACGACCGAGAGGGTCCAGTCGGCCGCGGCGGTAAACGCGACCGTTGCGGTCCGCTCCTCGACGGCGTCAAGCGCATATTCGGTCTTCTCGATGGTCAGGTTTTCGGGACGGGGGTCACCATCGTCCTTCTTGCAGCCTGTAAAGGCAAGGGTGGCAGCGAGTGCCAGCAGATAAAAACGTTTCATAGGCTGATTCGTTTGAGTTTGTAAAACGCTCGGGTTCATTCAAAGATAAGGATTTTTCTCGATCGGACCAAACAATTTCGCCCGAAAAGGCTCAAAAACAGGGTTTTTCGAAAAAAACGAAGGAGCGGACCCCATCCGGCGGCCCGCCCCTTCCATTGCTTCAATCGATGCTTCAAATCAGCTTCTCCAACCGGTTGACCGTCTTTGCGATCTCGGCATCGGACGGCGTATAGTCTTTCAGCACGCCGGCCAGATACTGCTCGTAGGCGAAGAGGTCGATGACACCCGTTCCCGAAAGGTTGAAAAGGATGGTCTTCGGCGTCCCCTCCTCCTTTGCCTTCTGCGCCTCGCGGATCGCCGCGGCGATGGCGTGCGTCGATTCCGGGGCGGGGATGATTCCTTCGGTCTGGGCGAAGAGCACCCCGGCGGCGAGGGTCTCGACCTGCGGCACCGACTGCGCCTCGATCAGGCCGTCTTTGAGCAGCTGGCTGACGATCGATCCGGCGCCGTGGTAGCGGAGCCCTCCGGCGTGGATGTCCGAGGGCTGGAAGTCGTGCCCGAGGGTGTACATCGGGATCAGGGGCGTGTATCCGGCGACATCCCCGAAATCGTACTGGAACTGCCCGCGGGTGAGCTTCGGGCAGCTCGACGGCTCGACGGCCACGACGCGGATCCGCTTGCCCTCGACGAAGTTCCTGCGCAGGAACGGGAATCCGATACCGGCGAAGTTGCTGCCGCCGCCGAAGCATCCGATGACGATGTCGGGTTCGGCGTCGGCCATCTCCATCTGCGTGACGGCCTCCTGCCCGATGACGGTCTGGTGGAGCAGCACGTGGTTCAGGACGCTGCCCAGGCAGTAGCGCGTGTCTTCGGGGCGGCGGAGCGCCATCTCGACGGCCTCCGAAATCGCCAGCCCGAGGCTTCCCGAGCACGCCGGGTCGCGTTCGAGGACGGCGCGGCCCGATTCGGTGAGCATCGAGGGCGAAGCCACGCACTCGGCGCCCCAGGTGTTCATCATCAGCCGCCGGTAGGGCTTCTGGTCGTAGCTGACGCGGACCATGAAGACCCGCAGGTCGATGCCGAAGTGCTTCGCGGCGAAGGCGATCGAGGCCCCCCACTGCCCGGCGCCGGTCTCGGTGGTCAGGTGCTTGATACCCTGCTTGTAGTTGTAGTAGGCCTGCGGCACGGCGGTATTGGGCTTGTGCGACCCTGCGGGCGAGACGCTTTCGTTCTTGAAATAGATCTTCGCGGGGGTGTCGAGGGCCTTTTCGAGTCCCGTAGCGCGCACCAGCGGCGTCGGACGCCAGATCTTGTAGATCTCCTGCACCTCCTCGGGGATGTCGATGAAACGTTCGGTGGACATCTCCTGATCGATGAGCTCCTCGGCGAAGATGGCCGACATCTGCTCCTTGGTGACGGGGCGTTTGGTTGCGGGATCGAGCGGCGGGAGGGGTTTCATGGGCATGTCGGCCACGATGTTGTACCATTGGGTGGGCATCTGGTTCTCGGCGAGGCAGAATTTCTTTGTGTTCATGGCGTTTGGAATTTTGAGTTATTTGATGTTTTGCGTATCCGACAAGAAAAAGCCCGTTGCTTACGATTCGTAAACAACGGGCTTGCGGGGTGTATTCGATTCGGCCTTACCATACACGCGACGGGGCGCACTCATTGTTCACGAGCGTCAACGGGTGCCACCACCAGGTCTGTATGTTGAAATTCCGAAGCATTTCCGAGATTCGTTTCCGCAAATATAGATTTCCGGATCGAGAAATGCAAATTTTTTACGAATTATTTTCGGTACCTGTATATAAAGGGCGGCGGAACGAGAAATCACGGGGCGAAACGGACGTACTTTCGGGAAAAATTACTACTTTTGCATGATTGTCTGCAAATTCAAAATTCGACGATATGAATATTTCGTACAACTGGCTCAAACGCTACCTCGCGACGGACCTTCCGGCCGAGCGGATCGCCGAGGTGCTTACGGATATCGGCCTGGAGGTCGAGGGCTTCGAGAAGATCGAGACCGTGAAGGGCGGTCTTGCGGGGGTCGTGGTCGGCGAGGTGCTGACGTGTGAGGACCACCCGGATTCGGACCACCTGCACGTCACGACGGTGGACGTCGGCGAGGGCGAACCGCTGCGGATCGTCTGCGGGGCCGCGAACTGCCGGGCCGGGCTGAAAGTGCTCTGCGCGAAGATCGGCGCGGTGCTCTACCCCAACGGCGGCGACGAGGAGTTCAAGATCAAGCGCTCGAAGATCCGCGGCGTGGAGTCGCTGGGCATGCTCTGCGCCGAGGATGAACTCGGCATCGGGACGTCGCACGCGGGGATCATGGAGCTTCCGGCGGATGCTCCCGTGGGCATGAGCGCCAAGGAGTACCTGCACATCGAGGACGACTACCTGATCGAGATCGGCCTGACGCCCAACCGCGTGGATGCGGCGTCGCACATCGGCGTGGCGCGCGACCTGGCGGCATGGCTGCGGAGCCGCGGCGAGGCTGCCGAGGTACGATGGCCGGATGTATCGGCCTTCGCCGCGGACAACCACGACCTGGAGGTGAAGATCCGGGTCGAGAACACGGAAGCCTGCCCCCGCTATACGGGCGTGACGGTCACGGGCTGCAAGATCGGCCCTTCGCCCGAATGGATGCAGAACTGTCTGCGCGCCGCGGGCATCAACCCGAAGAACAATCTGGTGGACATCACGAACTTCGTCCTGTTCGAGCTGGGCCAGCCGCTGCACGCCTTCGACGCCGACAAGATCGAGGGACGCGAGGTGGTGGTCCGGACCTGCGCCGGGGGCACGCCGTTCGTGACGCTGGACGGCGTGGAGCGCAAACTCACGGAGCGCGACCTGATGATCTGCTCGGCCGAGCGCCCGATGTGCATCGCGGGGGTCTTCGGCGGTTTGGATTCGGGCATCAGCGACACGACGACCAACGTCTTCATCGAGAGTGCCTGCTTCAACCCGGTTTGGGTGCGCAAGACGGCCAAACGCTTCGGGCTGAATACCGACTCGTCGTTCCGCTTCGAGCGGGGCGTGGACCCGAACTTGCAGGTCTACGCCGCGAAGCGGGCCGCGCTGCTGATGAAGGAGCTGGCCGGGGGTACGATTTCGAGCGACATCACGGACCTGTGTCCGCAGCCGGCCGCGGATTTCGTCTTCGATTTCTCGCTCTCGCGGGCCCGGATGCTGATCGGCAAGGAGATTCCCGAGGAGACGATCCGCACGATCCTCGCTGCACTGGATGTGAAGGTTCTTTCGGAGCAGGGCGACGTGCTGACGGTGGCCGTGCCGCCCTACCGGGTGGACGTGCAGCGTGAGGCGGACCTCGTGGAGGAGATCCTGCGCATCTACGGCTACAACAACGTCGAGATCCCCGCGCGGGTTCGCTCGACGCTCTCCTACGCGCCGAAACCCGACCGTCCGAAGCTGATGAACCTGGCGGCGGACTTCCTGACGGCCAACGGCTTCACGGAGATCATGTCGAACTCGCTGACGAAGGGCTCCTACTACGACGGCCTGACGTCGTACCCGGCTGATCGGTGCGTGCGGATCCTGAATCCGTTGAGCGCGGACCTGAACGTCATGCGCCAGACGCTGCTGTTCAACATGATGGAGGCCGTTGCGCTGAACATCAACCACAAGAACGGCGACCTGATGCTCTACGAGTTCGGCAACTGCTACTTCTACGACGCCGCGAAGCGCACGGAGGAGAACCGCCTGGCGGCCTACTCCGAGGAGTACCGGCTGGCGGTGGCCGTGACGGGCACGACCGAGCCCCAGTCGTGGAACACGAAACCCGAAAAGGCGTCGTTCTTCACGCTGCGCGCCGTTGCCGAAAAGCTGCTGCGCCGCTTCGGGCTGGACATCTACGCCTTGAAGAGCGAACCGTTGCAGAGCGATCTCTTCGGCGAGGGCCTCTCGGTGGAGCTGAACGGCAAGCCGCTGATGCAGATCGGTACGGTGGCGTCGAAGATCCGCCGCCGCATGGATGTCAAGCAGGAGGTCTACTACCTGGAACTGAACTTCGATGCGCTGGTCCGCTCGACGAAGAAGCAGAAGGTCGCAGCCGAGGAGCTGTCGAAATACCCGGAGGTAAAACGCGACCTGGCGCTGCTGGTGGACCGGCAGACGACCTTTGCGCAGCTGCGTGAGACGGCCTTCGCGGCGGAGCGGAAGCTCTTGAAGAGCGTCTCGCTGTTCGACGTCTACGAGGGCGACAAGCTCCCCGAGGGGAAGAAGTCCTATGCGTTGAGCTTCGTGCTGGAGGACAAGAGCCGCACGCTCGACGACAAGACGATCGAGCGCGTGATGACGAACCTCGCGCGGCAGTTCGAGCTGCGCTGCGGGGCTACGGTCCGTGCCTGACCGATACCCGGGGCCGGATGACGGACGGAGGGTCGCCTTGCGGGGCGGCTCTCTTTTTTTGCGGTTTTTTGAAGGGTGCCGGACCCGTCCTCCCCGCTTCGGGACAAAAAAAGCGGGCCAACGCTTTTCCGAATCGATTTTTATGCGTAATTTTAGGCGACACAAAAAAAGAGACCTTATGAATGCACGGAAAATGGCCTGGCTGTGCGCCGGGTTGCTGGCCATGACGGGCTGCGCGCCGCAGGGCGGTTCGCAGCCGGAGACATCCCCCGCGGGGGAGAATGCGGTGATCGAGACGATTCTGGCACGTCGGAGCATCCGCAAGTATACGTCGCAGCCCGTCGAGCGGGAGAAACTCGAACTGATCGTGAAATGCGGCATCAACGCCCCGAGCGGAATGAACAAACAGCCGTGGGCGGTCCGCGTGGTGGACGACGCGGCCTACATCGACGGTCTGACGGCCCTCTACACGAAGGCCAATCCGAAGGCTGCCGAGGACCCGAATTTCCGGAACATGTTCCGCAACGCCCCGGCGGTGATCTTCATCGCCTCGCCGGCGGACGGCAGCGGACAGCTGGATTGCGGATTGTTGGGTGAGAACATGGTTCTCGCGGCGCAGTCGCTGGGGCTGGGCACCTGCTGCCTGGGCGGTCCGATCCGCTTCATGATCGATTCCGCCGAAGCGGCACCCTATCTGGAAAAACTGGCCCTTCCGGAGGATTACAAACTGCTCTATGCCATCGGCGTAGGCTATCCGGATGAGTCTCCGGAGGCCAAACCGCGCGACGAGTCGAAGGTGCGGTTTATCGACTGACGGAGTCCCCGCCGCACGAAACTGGGACCATGAAACGGAGGGTTGCACCCGATCCCGAACTCTTTGCCGACTGCCCCGCCGCTCCGTCTCCGGAGGCGGGGCGGTCTTCGGTATTGGCAGAAGAGTCTGTGCCGGCACTTCCGGCCGAAGCATTGGGCGCTCTTTTCGAACGTCTCTCCCGGTCGGCGTTCCGGAGCCGCTTCCGACTGCGGACGACGGAGCTGGACTATATCGCGGCGAAGGGCCTTGCAACGATCCGGCAGCATGCCGGGGATTTTGTCCGACAGCGGCTCGCCCCGGCCTTCCCGCCCAACGACGGGCGCCAGACCCCGATGCGGGGGCATCCGGTCTTCGTGGCGCAGCACGCCACGGGGTGCTGCTGCCGGGGATGTCTCGCCAAGTGGCAGGGCATCCCGGCGGGCCGTCCGCTGACGGAGGCCGAACAGGCGTATGTCGTGGAGGTGCTGATGGCGTGGATCGGGCGGCAGATGGCCCGGTAGTTGCGGCTGCGGTCCCCGATTACCCGCTTTTCGGCCTGCCCGGCTGCAATAACTTGTAAAAGAATAAACCGAAACCGACGATGCCGCAGCGCAAGATCATACATATCGACATGGACGCCTTTTTCGCCGCGGTGGAGCAGCGCGACAACCCGGCGCTGCGGGGACGTCCGATCGCCGTGGGACACGACGGACCGCGGGGCGTGGTGGCTACGGCCAGCTACGAAGCCCGCCCCTACGGCGTGCATTCGGCGCTTTCGTCGACCGTCGCCAGACGGCTGTGCCCCGATCTGATCTTCATTCCGGCGCGTTTCGAGGTCTACAAGGCGGTTTCGCAGCAGATCCGCGCCATCTTCCGCGAATATACCGATCTGGTCGAGCCGCTGTCGCTGGACGAGGCCTTTCTGGATGTCTCGCACGTGCGTTCGGCGACGCTCGTAGCCCGGGAGATCAAGGCGCGGATCCTCGCCGAGACGCACCTCACGGCTTCGGCGGGCGTCTCGGTGAACAAGATGCTGGCGAAGATCGCCTCGGACTACCGCAAGCCCGACGGGCTCTTCACCATTGCCCCCGACGAGATCGAGTCATTCGTGGCGGCGCTTCCCGTCGAACGCTTCTTCGGCATCGGGGCCGTAACGGCCGAGCGGATGCACCGCCTGGGGATCCGTACGGGAGCGGACCTGCGGCAATGGGAGGAGTCGGCGCTCGTGCACCAGTTCGGAAAGGCGGGCCACGCCTACTACGGTTATGCGCGGGGGATCGACAACCGGGCCGTCACGCCGAATCGGGTCCGGAAGTCGCTGGGCGCCGAGACGACCTTTGCCGAGGACATCGACGACCGCCTGCGCCTGCAACAGGAGCTGGACGGCGTCCGGGAGGAGGTCTGGGCGCGGTTGCAGCGGCATGAATTCCGGGGCAAGACGGTGGTTCTGAAACTCAAATACGACAATTTCCGGCAGATCACGCGTTCGAAGACGCTGCTCTCGGCAATTGAGGACGAAATGCAGCTGGCGCGCATCTCCGAGGAGCTGCTTGCCGGGGTGAACCTCCACGGCCGGAAGGTGCGCCTGATCGGCCTCACGGTGGGCAATACGCCCGAAGCCTGCTCCGACTGCATCCAGCTTCGCTTCGACTTCTGACGGCTCGCGCGCGACACGCCTACCCTTCCCGTTCCGTCCGTTCCCGTTCCTTCCCCTCCCACTTTGGCTCGTCCGTTTTCCGCGCCGTTCCCACTCCGGCCCCGGCAACGATTCTTTTCGCGACATCCCGGCTACCCTGCCGACACTCCGCATCCCGGTCTCACACGCATTCTGCCCGCCCGATGCCGATGCCGCCTTTCACCACTCCGCTCCGCCTTTTCCGTACCCCACCGACCCTGCCGCCGGCCTATAACCGCGGCAGCACCTGCGGGGGTTGAATGGTGACGTAGGGCGTGCCGTTGTCGTCGCAGGTCGAGACGATCCGCACGGCCTTCACGGGACGCTCGGGACGGAGCGTTGCACTCCCCTTTTCCAGTTCGGCCGCACGCTCGAACCGCGCGCCGTCATAGGAGACTTCGGCATACCCCGTCGTGATGATCGTCTTGGGCAGCTGCCGGTTTCCGGTTTGCAGGAACATTTCGCGGCAGACGACCGGTTTCTCAAAGGTGTAGAGGATCCAGTCCTGCTGGCGACAGGCGCGCCGGGTGCGCGAGATACCGCGGTACGCGGCGGCATTGGCGTAGGGGAACTGCGCGCTCTCGCCCATCGAGGTCTCGATCGTCAGCGTCGGACGGATCGTCCGCCAACGCGAATCATCGGCCGCATAGGGGCTCCGTGCCGTGCCGTAGCGGGTGTAAAAGCGGTATTTCCAGGGTTGGTCCGTGCGGACGGGGCCCGTGTAGCGCTGCTCCCTGTCGGACCCGTCCACAAGGTAGAAGACCTCTGTTCCCTCCTCGGACGTGACGGTGAGCACGCCGCTGCCGCCCGCCGCCTTCGGGGCCGCATAGGCTACCTTCGGCGGGAACAACCGGAAACGGATCCCCATGGCGGCCATGCGCGGGTAATGTCGCTCCTTCAACTCCCGGTAATAGGCGTCCCAGCCTTCGTCGTTGCCGCTCCACGCGATGCGGGCAAGGGCGCAGATGCGCGGGAAGGTCATATAGTCGAGGTAGTCGGGCTTTTCGGGCTCGTGCGAGACGTAGGCTTCGCTCCAAAAGGCCCCGGACAACCCGACGACATGCCGCAGCTGCTCCGCGGAGAACCCGGCGCGTGCGAAGTCGAATCCGTAGACCTTGCGGGCGTCGAAGACGGCGGCCCAGTCGTGTCCGTCCTCACGGGGCGTCTGGCGCATGTCGAAATAGAAGTATTCGCCGGGCATGACGATCGTCTGATACCCCTTTGCCGTGGCGTCGAGACACGCCTTGACGCTCTCCCAGCCGTGTACGCGGCTCTCGCGGGTGAAGCCGCCCGTGCGCACGGCCTCGTTCCAGACGGCGGGACGCTTGCCGTGGCGGGCGAGGATGGCGGCCATGCGCTCCATGAAGAGGTCTTCCAGCTGGTGGGGATCGGTCATGCCGCGCTGCCGCATCAGGGCCTGACAGTCGGGGCAGCGTTTCCACTGCGACATGTCGACCTCGTCGCCGCCCACATGGATGTACTCCGAAGGAAAGAGTTCGCAGATTTCGCCCAGAATATCCTCCAACAGCCGGTAATTCTCCTCACGGGCCACGCACCACGCCGAGCGGTAGTCGTAGCCGTTGGTCGAGACGGTGTCGGGCGGATAGTTGCAGCGGATCTCGGGATGCAGCGAGGCGATGTTGCGGCTGTGTCCCGGGAGGTCGATTTCGGGGATGATCTCGATGTTGCGCTCGGCGGCGTAGCGGATCAGCCCGCGCATCTCCTCCTGTGTGAAGTAACCGCCGTATTTCTCTGACCACTTGCCGTATACGGCCTTCACGGGCGAGTCTCCGCCGCGGAATCCGCCCACCTCGGCCAGTTCGGGATGCGAACGGATCTCGATGCGCCACCCTTCGTCGTCCGAGAGGTGCAGGTGCAACTTATTGATATTGTGGTAGGCAAGCAGGTCTATATAACGCATCACTCCCGCCGGTCCGACCCACGTTCTCGCCACGTCGAGCATCATGCCCCGGTAGGCGAAGCGCGGCGCATCCTCGATCACGCCACAGGCCACTTCGGTCCCCGACGCCAGCCCCTGCCGGGCATAGACCGCGGGCGGCAGGAGGCGCAGCAGCGCCTGAACGCCGTTGAACGCACCTCCGTAAGTGCAGCCTCCGATGCGGATGTGTTCCGGCGTGATTTCCAGCCGGTAAGCCTCCGGACTCGCGTCGTCCGAAGCAGCGTCGAGCGTCAGCACCACGACCCCGTCGCCGGTCACGTCGTTGCGGATCGCGCAGCCGAGGTATCCGGCCAGGTAGCGGGCCAGCGGTTCCAGTGCCGCATCGGCGGCGATCGTCGTGGCGGGTCCGAAGGTGAAGCTCCCCGGACGGGAGATGCGGTGTCCGTCGGCCGGCTGTGCCGAAGCCGGAAGGAGTCCGCCGCAGAGCGCGGCGCAAAGGAGCGTAAGGAGTCTTTTCATGCGGGAACTGCAAATTTGTCAAACACAAAGTTACGATTTTTTCGCCGAAAACACTACCTTTGCAGGAACGGTAAATACGATTTACGACATGGAAGACAAACGTCTGAAAGCTACGGCCCGGCTGCTGGAAGTGATGAACACCCTGCGCCGCGAGTGTCCGTGGGACCGGGAGCAGACCTTCGAGTCGCTCCGCAGCAACACCATCGAGGAGACCTACGAACTGGCCGACGCCATCACGGACCGCAATCTGGATGGAATCAAGGAGGAGCTGGGCGACCTGCTGCTGCACGTGGTCTTCTACTCGAAACTCGGCGAAGAGGAGGGAGCCTTCGATTTCGGCGACGTAGCCAACGCCCTGTGCGACAAGCTGATCTACCGCCATCCGCACGTCTACGGCGACATCCACGCCAATACGCCCGAAGAGGTCAAGGAGAACTGGGAGGCGCTGAAACTCCGCAAGAAGAAGCGTCGGAGCGGTACGCTGGGCGGGGTTCCGCGCTCGCTGCCGGCACTGGTCAAGGCCTACCGCATGGGCGAGAAGGCCGCCGGGGCGGGCTTCGACTGGAAGCGGAAGGAGGATGTCTGGGAGAAGGTCAAGGAGGAGGTCGGCGAGGTCGAAGCCGAGATGAAATCGGGCCGCAAGGCCGATCTCGAAGCCGAATTCGGCGACCTGTTCTTCGCGCTGGTCAACGCGGCGCGGCTCTACGGCGTGGATCCCGAATCGGCGTTGGCCCGCACGAACAACAAGTTCATGCAACGCTTCAATTACATGGAGGAACACGCTGCCGCAGAAGGCCGTATGCTTCATGATATGACGCTCGACGAAATGGAGTCCCTCTGGCAGGAAGCCAAGGGAATCGAGCATTGAGAGGAGCATAACCGAATGACGATTCCAAACAGAAAAAAGATATGGCATTGATCCGCAAAGTCCGCGGTCACGAACCCGTGATCGGCGAAAACACCTTTCTGGCCGAGACGGCCGTCATTCTGGGCAACGTAACCATCGGCCGCGACTGCTCGATCTGGTACAACGCCGTGCTGCGCGGCGACGTGAACCGGATCGTCATCGGCGACCGCACGAACATCCAGGACGGCGCCGTGCTGCACACCATCTACGACCAGGCGAAGCACCCCTCGCAGACGATCATCGGCAACGACGTCTCGGTGGGCCACAACGCTACGATCCACGGCGCCGTGATCGAGGACAACTGCCTGATCGGCATGGGCGCCACGGTGCTCGACAACGCCCACGTCCCTTCGGGGTGCATCATCGCCGCCAATGCGCTGGTGCTCTCCAACGCACAGCTGGAACCCAACTCGGTCTATGCCGGCGTCCCGGCCCGCAAGGTCAAGGAGATCACCCCCGAGCAGCGCGACGAGATCGTCCGCCGCACGGCCCACGACTACATGCTCTATGCCTCGTGGTACGGGGAGGAGTAGCCTCCGCTCTGCTCCGGGATGCTGACACCCGTGACTCCCCCGCTCTCCGACGAAGTCTGCGGAGACCCGCGACAACCCCTCTCCGGAGGGATCCGCGGACGACGCCGGGCGGAAACACCGAAAGATACCGACCATGAAACTGCAATCGAAATACGCCGACGTGGTGCTGAACCTGCTGGTCGCCGTGGCGATCAGTCTGGTGGTGAACTTCTCCTACGTGCTGCTGATGCTCGTGGACCTGAACAACGAAAGCACCCAACAGCAGCCCGCCCCGAAACGGGCCCTGATCCGCGAGGACGAGGGGCGGCTCGTCGTGCACCCCGACGGCTACGGATACCTCGTCTACGAGAACGGCGACAGCGCCTATGTCCCCACGCAGCGGATGAACCGCCTGCGACTCGCGGCGGGCGACCGGATCGTCGCCGAGATGACTCCGCCGCGGCGTCCCGGCGCCCATCCGATGATGCAGAAGGTCCTCATGCGAAACGGCCGCGAGTTCGATTACAGCATGCTGTACAGTCGTCCGTCCCGCGGCACGGAGTTGCTGCTGCAACTCATCTATTATCTGGTGGTGTCGTTCGTGATGCTCTCGATCCTCACCACCGTACGGCGCAATTACTCCATGTCGCGCTACGTGCGTCGCTGCCTGTGGTGCTGCGCGGCCGCCGCGGGTCTCTACTGCGTGGCGCCCGTCACCGAGTGGCACTCGGGGCGTATCCTGCTCAACTGCATGAGCGGCCGCATGTTCGACTACATGCTGCTGCTGAAATGCTCGTTCGCCGTCGTGGTGTCGATGCTCTACGGGTGGATCTACGTGCTGATCTCCCAGCGGCAGGCCGTCGTCGTGGAGAACGAGCGGCTCAAAAACGAGAACCTCGCCACCCGGTACAACATGCTCGTCGGGCAGATCAACCCCCACTTCTTCTTCAATTCGCTCAACTCGCTGGCGATGCTCGTGCGGGAGCGCCACGACGAGAAGGCCCTCACCTACATCGACCAGCTGTCGTACACGTTCCGCTACATCATCCAGAACGGACAGTCGACGCTGATGACCCTCGACGAGGAGTTGAAGTTCGTCGAGGCGTACAGCTACCTGTTCAAGATCCGCTACGCCGACAAACTCTTCTTCGACATCGACGTCGACCCGAAATACCGGCCGTGGCGGCTTCCGGCGCTGTCGTTGCAGCCGCTGATCGGCAATGCCGTGAAGCACAACACGATCACGCGCAGCAAGCCGTTCCACATTTCGATCCGCACCGAGGGCGCCTGGCTCGAAGTCGCGAACCCGAAGATCCCGAAACTGGAACCCGAGCCCTCGACCGGGATCGGGCTGGAAAACCTGAACAACCGCTGGCAGCTGATCACGGGACGCCGGATCGAGATCCTCGACGACGGCGAGACGTTCCGCGTTCGGATGCCGCTGTTGAACCCCGAATCCTGACCATGAAGATGAAAGCACTGATTATCGAAGACGAAACCGCCGCGGCGCGGAACCTGGCGGCGATCCTGCGGCAGGCGGCCCCGGAGGTGGAGGTCGTGGCGACGCTGGAAAGCGTCGCGGAGAGCATCGAGTGGCTGCGGGCGAATCCCGAACCGGAGCTGCTCTTCATGGACATCCACCTGGCCGACGGCGACTCGTTCCGCATCTTCGACGCCGTGGAGATCACCGCTCCGGTGATCTTCACGACGGCCTACGACCGCTATGCGCTGGAAGCCTTCAAGGTCAACAGCATCGATTACCTGCTCAAACCGCTCAACGAGGCCGATGTACGGCGGGCCCTGGCCAAGTTGCGGCGCCTGACCTCGGCCGAACGCAGCAGTTACGGATCGCGGGTGCGGTCGCTGGCCGCGGAGCGCCGCGACCGCGGGGAGGTCTTCCTGGTCCACGTGCGCGACCGGATCATCCCGCTGCAACGCGACCGGATCGCCTATTGCTACACGGCGAACGAGCGCGTCACGGCCTGCGACTACGACGGTGCGGTCTACCCGCTGGACCGGACGCTCGAAACGCTGCAATCCATGCTGCCCGAGGAGGAGTTCTTCCGGGCCAACCGCCAGTTCATCGTGGCGCGTCGGGCCGTGAAGGAGATCGTCGTGTGGTTCGGGAGCCGGCTGTCGCTGCACCTGACGGTCGAGACCCCCGAGCGGATCATCATCTCGAAGGCCCGGGTACCGGAATTCAAGGCCTGGCTGCGGTCGGTTCGCCCCGCGGAATAGCCGGTTGACCGGCCGGCTCGGGCGTTTCACCCGGAGGGCGGCTCCGAATCCGGAGTTTGGTCCTAACTTTGCAGCAGAGACCCGGAGAGGCCGGACACGGGCCGGCAACCGGAGTGTCCAACATTAAATCAAAAATTGCAGGATTATGAAAAAGCAGATTTTTGCGGCCGCAATGGCCCTTTGCCTGATGGCTACGACGACCCTTTTCGCCCAGGAGAACAAACCGCAGGCGGAACCCAAGACCCCTCCCACGGCCGAGCAGCTGGCACAGCGCCAGACCGAGCGCATGACCAAACAGCTGAACCTTTCGGACGCCCAGGCCAAGCAGGTCTATGAGGTGAACCTGGATCAGATCAAACAGATGCAGGCCATGCGCGAGAAGATGCGCGAAGCCCGCGCCGCCGAGGCCGACAAGATGAAGTCGATCCTCTCGACCGAGCAGTTCATGCAGTGGTCGCAGATGCAGGGTCCGCGTCCGGGTCAGCCGGGAGACGGCCCTCACATGAAGCACAAGAAGGGCCCGAAGCAGGGAAACTGCCCGAAAGATTGTCCGCGCAAGGATTGCCCGCGCAAGAAATAACGGGGGCTTCGGATGACGGCATGAAACTGCCGGAGCGGGTGTCAGTCCGGTCGACTGACACCCTTTTTTTGCCGATTCACCGGGTCGGCAGGAGATAATATGGTGAAAAAAACGTAAATTCGCGGGCCTTTCAGGCCCGGCGGAGAGGCCCGGAAATGAAGGAATGGAAAACGAGATAAAATCAGCCCAGAGAAAAAGAGAAGCATGAAACGTTTACTATTGACAACCCTGCTGACGCTCTTCGCGGCCGCAGCCCTCGCCCAGAAGGGCAGCGTGACGGCAACGATCGTCGATGCGGAAACCGGGAACAGCGTCGTCGGCGCCGTGCTGACCGTCGCTCCGACGAAGACGCCGGACAAGAAACAAGGTTTTGCGTCGGGATACAGGGGCGCAGCGTCGATCTCCTCGCTCGCCTACGGGGAATATGCCCTGACGGTATCGTTCATCGGGTACAATAACCTCGACACGACGTTCCGGCTGTCGACCCCGCGACTGAACCTCGGCACGCTGCGCCTCAAACCGGGCGTGCAGATCGAGACGGTGGTCAAGGAGGTGAAGGCCATGCGGACGTCGCAGAAGGGCGATACGGTGAGCTACAACGCCGGGGCGTTCAAGGTGACGAACGATGCCGACGTGGAGGGACTGCTGAAAAAGATGCCCGGCATCACCGTGACGGACGGCGTGGTCGAGACGCAGGGCGAGGAGATCAAGAAGGTCTTCGTCGACGGCAAGGAGTTCTTCGGCGAGGACGTCACCACGGCGATCAAGTCGCTGCCGGCCGAGGCCGTCGACCGGGTGGAGGTCTACAACAAGCTCTCCGATGCGGCCGAATTCTCGGGCATGGACGACGGCGAGGGATACAAGGCGCTCAACATCGTCACGAAACCCGGCATGCGGCAGGGGCAGTTCGGAAAGCTCTATGCCGGATTCGGCTACGACGCCGAGACGACCACCGAGGAGCGGTTCAAGTATCTGGCCGGCGGTAACGCCAACATCTTCACGGGCGACACCCGCATCTCGCTGATCGGCCTGTTCAACAACGTCAACCAGCAGAACTTCTCGTTCGAGGACATTCTGGGCGTCTCGGGCGGCGGAGGCGGGCGCCGCGGCGGCGTGGGCCAGTACATGATGCGGCCGCAGAGCGGCGTGGCCACGGTCAACGCCCTCGGCGTGAACTACTCCGACACGTGGGGCAAACGCGACCAGGTGTCGGTCCAGGGCAGCTACTTCTTCAACAATACCGACACGCGGAACCGCTCGACGGTCGACAAGTGGTACGAGGCGCCGATGGCGCTCGATACGCTGATGACGCGCGGCAACTCCGACACGAAGGGCTACAACCACCGTTTCAACGCCCGTTTGGAGTGGAAGATCTCGGAGAACCAGAACCTGATGATCCGGCCGCGGTTCAGCTACCAGTCGAACGATCGCGTGAGCACGACTTACGGCTGGCAGTTCGGTGCTCCGGAGGCGGGCGGCAGCGGTTACAGCAACACGTACAATTACAGCAACGGCCTGCAACATGGTTACAACATCGGGACGAGCGCCGTCTATCGCGCCAAGCTGGGCAAGGACGGCCGCACGATCACCGTCGACGGGTCGTTCAACTACTCGGACAGCAAGAACAATTCGACGTCGTGGTCGAACGAGTTGGGCAGCCAGACCACCCGGCCCGAAATAATGGAGGGTGTCGAGGAAGAAATTCCCTTTGTCTGGGATCCGGCCAGCTATCTCTCGCTTCGTTATCTGCGCAACATGGCGCCGTCTTCCTCTTTGAGCGTGCGCGGGAACTTCACCTATACGGAACCGGTGGCCAAATACGCACAGGTGAGCCTGCAATACCGTATGTCGTACAACACGCAGGAACGCGATACGCGGACCTATGTTACGGGCAGCGACTTCTCGATCGAGGGACTGTTGCCCGACCTGTCGCTGTCGAACTCCTACCGGAGCGGCTACCTGACGCAGAGCGTCGGTCCGGGCTTCCGCTATGCGAAGGACCGCAGCCGCTTCATCGCCAACGTCTACTACCAGCGCTCGACGCTCGACGGCGAGGTGGTCCGGGGCGAGGCCGAGGAGATCTCGCATTCGTACAACAACGTGACCTACTTCATGATGGGCGAACTGAACATCAACCGTGAGAATACGCTTCGTCTCTTCGTCTCGTCCTATACGGACAGCCCGACGGTCACGGAGTTGCAGAGCGTCTACGACGTCTCGGATGCGCAGAACATCTCCCACGGTAACAAGTATCTCCGCCCCTCCTATGCCCATCGGGTGAACTTCCACTACGTGAACTCGAACGTCGAGAAGGGCCGGACCTTCATGTGG
>DSTMR04002__coassemble_1102_pt1 | contig 21099 bp, 18 predicted proteins | sample DSTMR04002__metabat2_high_PE_025 | metagenome-assembled genome bin DSTMR04002
GCTGGTGAACGGCATCAAGCGCGTGGCGGTCTGCTCGAACCCCACGACGAACCTCATCCGCATGGACATCGCCGACAACCGGATCAACCTCACGGCGCAGGACATCGACTTCTCGGTGTCGGCCAACGAGACGATCTCGTGCAGCTATGACGGACAGCCCATCTCGATCGGCTTCAAGTCGACGTTCCTGGTGGAGATTCTCTCGAACATGGACACGCCGACGGTGGTGATCGAACTGGCCGACTCGACGCGCGCCGGGGTCTTCAAGCCGGTTTGCGACGACAAGCAGACGAGCTCGACGCTGATGCTGCTCATGCCGATGATGATCAACGCATAAGGGGCCGCGAGATGAAGTTGAACCTCAAACGCCCGATCGTCTTCTTCGACCTGGAAACCACGGGAGTCGATACGGCACGGGACCGGATCGTGGAGATCTCGATGATCAAGGTGATGCCCGACGGCGAGGAGATCACGAAGACGCGGCGGCTCAATCCGGGTATGCCCATCCCGGCGGAGGCGACGGCCGTGCACGGCATCACGGACGACGACGTGAAGGATTGCCCGACGTTCGCGCAGGTGGCCAAGTCGCTCGAACAGTTCATCCGGGGGTGCGATTTCGGGGGTTTCAACTCGAATCGCTTCGACCTTCCGGTGCTGGTCGAGGAGTTTCTGCGCGCGGGAGTGGATGTGGATCTGAAACGGCGCAAGTTCGTGGACGTGCAGAACATCTTCCACAAGAAGGAGCAGCGGACGCTGGTGGCGGCCTACAAGTTCTACTGCGACAAGGATCTCGACGACGCACACTCGGCCGCAGCCGACACGCAGGCGACCTACGAGGTGCTGCAAGCGCAGCTGGACCGCTATGACGATCTGGAAAACGATGTCGACAAGCTGGCCGAATTTTCGAGCCGGGGCGAAACGGCGGACTACGCCGGGCGGATCCTCTACAACGAGAAGGGTGAGGAGGTCTTCGGCTTCGGGAAGTACAAGGGTCGTTCCGTGGCGGAGATCTTCCGCATCGAGCCGAGCTACTACGCATGGATGATGAACGGTGACTTCCCGCTCTATACGAAGAAGGTGATCACCGAGATCCGTATGCGGGACAAAATGCAGAAATAGACAACGATGAAACGACTCTGTGCCATCCTCCTGACGCTTGTGTGGGCCCTCACGGCCCTTGCGGACGGGAAGTCCGAAACGATCGTCTACATCAACGGTGCCAAATACTACATTCATACGGTCCGCACGGGCGAGACGCTTTACGGTCTTTCGAAGACCTACGGCGTGGGGGAGCAGGTGATCGTGGAGAACAATCCGTCGATCGCCCGTGGGCTGAATGCCGACGAGAAGATCCGGATTCCGTTCGTGGCCGAGGCTCCGGAGCCCAAATCGGACCGGAAGCTGCGCAAGACGTTCGATTTCCACTACGTGGCGAAGGGCGAGACGCTCTATGCCATTTCGCGTCAGTACGAGATCCCGGTGAAGACGCTGTTGGACGATAATCCGAACCTCGATCCGCTGCACATGCGTCTCGGGGAGCGGATCCTGATCCGGAAGAAGCAGATCGGCTCGGAGGACGAGGCGGGGACGCAGCAGCAGTGGGAGGAGTACCGTCAGTCGCTGAACAGCGTGGCCGATGCCGGGACGTCGTACCATATCGTACACCCGGGCGAGACGTTCTACTCGCTCTCGCGCCGCTTCGGCATCACGGAGGAGGAGTTGAGCCGGCTCAACAAGGGCCTGAAACCCGCCGATCTGAAAGCCGGGGCGATGATCGTGGTGCCAGGGAGCGGGAAACCGGAATCCGGAACGGTCCCCGACAGCCTGCGGCAGGATACGGCCGCGGCATCCCGGACCGTGAAGCAGGTCGAATTCCGGGCGTTGCGGCGCAGCGAGACGCTCGACGTCGCGGTGCTGCTGCCGCTGGCCGTCAACGGACAGCCGAACGACAACTACCTGGATTTCTATCAGGGCTTTCTGCTGGGCCTGGACAGCGTGAAACGCACGTCGGGGATCTCGGTGAACGTGAACCTCTACAACACGGCCCGCGACACGGCCCGGATCCGGGAGATCGTTGCGGACGAGGCGTTCCGGCAGTCGGATCTGGTCGTGGGGCCCGTCTATGAGGAGGAGCTCGGCGAGGTGGTACGCTTTGCCGAGGAGCGGGGGATCCCGGTGGTCTCTCCGCTGGCGAATGTCGAGCGGACGAACAGCGACGTGCTGTTCCAGCTGGCTCCGGACCCGGCCCGGAAATATGAAAAGACGGAGGATCTGGTCGGCGACGGCAAGCGCGTGACACTGATCTATACGGCGACCACGGACAAGGAGTTCGAACAGGAGATCCTCGCGCTGCTGGGCGACCGGAGCTATGCGCGCCATACGTATAAGTATGAACACCCGTCGTCGCGCAGGACGAACAGTCCGAGCGACCTGACGCCGCTGCTGGAAAACGGCGAGGAGAACGTCTTCGTGATCCTGTCGGACAACGAGGTCGACGTGGACCGCATTCTGGCGGGCCTGGCCTCGGCCGACACGAGCATCACGTCGCGCGGACGCACGGCACCGCGCTTCACGGTGCTGGGCAACGCCCGCTGGAACCGTTACAACAACCTCGACCGGGCGATCTTCTTCAAGGACCGCGTGGTCTTCATCTCGACCTACCACGCCAAACGGGATTCGGAGCGGGTGAAGGCCTTCGACAGCGCCTACCTGCGGTCGTTCGGGATTTTGCCGACGCTCTTCTCCTACCGGGGTTACGACACGGCGATGATCTTCGCTCCGGCGATGTACGGCGATATCGAATACGACCTCGAAGACCGCCGTTTCACGCCGTTGCAGACCACCTATCTGTTCAGCCGGCCCGAGGGGCGCGCGAACCACGTGAACCACAACTGGACGCGGGTGAACTACCACAAGGATTTCACGATAACGATCGAATAATCATGGCATCACTGACGAATACGATTCCCGAAAAGACGATCGAACGGTTGAGCGAATACCGGCGGACCCTGCTTTCGTGCCACCGTCAGGGCATCACGCACGTCTTCTCGCACGTGCTGGCGGGCATCCACGGCATCACGGCCGTGCAGGTGCGCCGCGACCTGATGCTGATCGGGTTTTCGAGCGACACGAAGAAGGGCTACGACGTGCAGGTGCTCATCGAGTACATCAGCAACATTCTCGACAGTCCCTCGCCGATGAACATTGCGGTGCTGGGCATGGGCCACCTGGGTCAGGCCATCACGAAATATTTCAACGGCAAGGGGCTGAAACTGAAAATCACGGCGGCCTTCGACGTCGACCCGGAGAAGGTGGGCAAGACGATCGACGGGATTCCGTGCTACCACATGGATACGTTCGAGGCGGTGGTCGAGGACAAGGATATTTCGATCGTGATCGTCTCGTCGCCGACGAAGGTGGCTCCGACGCTCGTGCTTCCGATCATCAATGCCGGAATCAAGGGGGTGCTGAACTTCACCTCCACACCGTTGAACTTCCCGCAGGGAATCGTCGTGGAGAACTACGACATCACGACGCTGCTGGAAAAGGTGGCCTATTTCGTCAAGGAGAACGACAACAACGCCAATTCGTGACATTGCGGGAGGGAGTGCAGATGCAAGGGACGAACGAGTTCTGCGGCCGCCGTGCCGAAGCGATGCAGCCAAGCGGGTACGCCGCGCGGAGGAGATAAGAGCCAGGCGGTGATGAATTGGAGACGATATGTTGCGCGTGCCATGAAGGTATTCCAGGGATTCGAGGATCTTCCGCATTTTATTCGTCCGGCGGTTACGGTCGGGTCGTTCGACGGCGTGCACCGGGGACACCGGGCGCTGATCGGCCGGCTCGTCGCCGAGGCGCGGGCCGTCGGCGGGGAGAGTGTCGTGCTGACCTTCGAACCGCACCCGCGCATCACGCTGGGCCGGGCCGAAGGGTTGCGGCTGCTGACGACCTTTGAGGAGAAGGTCGCCCTGCTGGCGGAGCTGGGCGTGGACAACGTGATCGTGATCCCGTTCGACCGGGCGTTCAGCGCCCTTTCGGGCCGGGAGTTCGTCGAACGCTGCCTGATCGGCCGCGTGGGCGCCGAGACACTGGTCGCGGGCTACAACCACCGCTTCGGACACGACGGCGTGGCGTGCGATGCCCCGGAAGTGGCGTCGCGGCTGCGGGTCGTGCGCGTGGGGCCCTGCACGGTCGACGGGATGCGGGTCAGCTCGACGGCGATCCGCCGCCTGCTGGACGCGGGCGACCGGACGACGGCCGAACACCTGGCGGGACACCCCTTGTCGGAGCATCGGCCGGCTCCGGAGCGGGGAAACGAGGAATCCAAAACAAATCAATCCGATACGAATCATGGTAAGCCACGACTGTAAGATCCGGGTCTGGTACAAGCATACCGACCAGATGGCGATCTGCCACCACTCGAATTATATCTGCTACTACGAAGCGGCGCGGAGCGAGCTGCTGCGCGAACTGGGCATGTCGTTCGCCGAGGTCGAGCGGCGGGGGATCATGATGCCGATCCTCGAGGTGCAGTCGAAGTACCGCAAGCCGGCCTATTTCGACGAACTGCTGACGGTGCGGATCATCCTTCGTGAGATCCCCTCGACCCGCATCAACTTCTTCTATGAAATCTATAACGAGAAGGGGGAACTGATCAATACGGGGATGACGCAGCTGGGCTTCATCCACAGCGATACGCGGCGTCCGTGCCGCTGCCCGGAGTGGTTTCTGGATCTGCTGCGGAGCCGCTGGACGGAGGAGCCGGCCGAGTGACGCCCGGTCCCGGAGCGCGGAAAGAGAGACAACGGCCCGGTCCAGACGGCAAAGAGACATCCCGGCCGAGTAAGGGTCCGGAACCGGACCGCGGAGAACGGCTACGGCCTGCCCGGAGATGGAAAAGAGACGCCCCGGTTATCGGGGCGTCTCTTCGTTTATGCGCCTGCGAAGGGCCCGTGCACCCGTGCGGGCTGCCGGGCCGTCGCACGGCTACTTCTCGATGAGCGAGATCGAGCGCTGGATGAAATCCGTGAGGTTCTTGCCCTTCAACATGCCGTTGGTCAGGAGCGCCAGGTCGATGATCTGCTTGACGAGCCTGTTCTCGCCGCCGATCTGGCGCAGGCGCTCGTTGCGCTCGTCGCGCAGCGTGACGACCTTCTTCGACAACTCCTCGCGCATGGATTTCTCCTCGGGCGTGAGGTCGGCCTCCTTCTTCTCCTTCGTAACCTCCTCGAAGCGCTTCTCCTCGGCCACCGCGGCGTCGATCTTCTTGGTCATGGTCTTCAACTTGTCGCCGTAGGCCTTCTCGACGTCGGCAAGAATGTCGATGACGATGGGGTGGTTGCCGTTCACCGCGATGGTGAAGTTGTCGGGCATCTGGCCGTAGAACTGGCTCATGCCTCCGCCGCCCATCTGGGCCATCTCCTTCATGCGGCGCATGAACTCGTTCTGCGTGATGACCACCGGGGCCTCGTCGGGCGACATGGCTTCGAACGAGATGTTGTAGTGGATCTTGTCGTCCTTGGGCATCTGGCTCTCGAAGACCGGCGTGAGCAGCTCCTGCTGGGCTTCGGAGAGCGACATCTTGATGGAGTCCTCCTTCTGGATGAGCTTGTCGATGACGTCGCTGTCGACGCGCACGAAGCGCACGTCCTTGTTCTTCGACTCATACCAGTTGATGTAGTGGCTGTCCAACTGTCCGTCCATGACGAGCACGTCGTAACCCTTTGTCTTGGCGGCTTCGAGCGAGGTGTACTTCTCGACGGGATCATCCACATAGAGGAAGACGACGGTCTTGTTCTTGTCGGTCTGGTTCTCCCGGACCTTCTCGGTGTACTCCTTCGGGGTGAAGTATTTGCCTTCGACGTTTTTCCAGAGCATGAAGTCCGAGGCCTTTTCGGCAAACTTCTCGTCGGTGAGGATGCCGTACTGGATGAAGATTTTCAGGTCGTCCCACTTCGACTCGTAGTCGGGGCGCATCGTGTTGAAGAGCTCCTGCAAACGGTCCGCGACCTTGCGGGTGATGTAGTTCGAGATCTTCTTGACGTTGGCATCGCTTTGAAGGTAACTGCGCGAGACGTTCAGCGGGATGTCCGGCGAGTCGATCACGCCGTGGAGCAGCGTCAGGTACTCGGGGACGATGCCCTCGACCTGATCCGTGACGTAGACCTGGTTGCAGTAGAGCTGGATCTTGTTGCGCTGGATTTCGAAGTTGTTGTGGATCTTCGGGAAGTAGAGGATGCCGGTCAGGTGGAACGGGTAGTCGATGTTCAGATGGATCGAGAAGAGGGGTTCGTCGCTCAACGGGTATAGTTCGCGGTAGAACTCCTTGTACTGCTCTTCGGTGATCTCCGAGGGTTTGCGGATCCACAGCGGGTCGACGTCGTTGATGACGTTGTCCTTGTCGGTATCGACGTACTTGCCGTCCTTCCACTCCTTGACCTTGCCGAAGGCGATGGGAACGGGCAGGAAACGGCAGTATTTTTTCAGCAGCTCCGAGACCTTCGACTCCTCGGCATACTCTTTGGTATCCTCGGCGAGGTGGAGCACGACGGTCGAGCCGCGGTCATGGGCCTCGTCGGTCTCCTCCATTTCGAACTCGGGGGTTCCGCTGCAACTCCAATGCACGGTCTTTGCACCCTCCTGCCACGACTTCGTGAAGATCTCCACCCGGTCGGCGACCATGAAGGCCGAATAGAAACCCAGTCCGAAGTGCCCGATGATGGCCTGGTCCTTGTATTTCTCCATGAACTCCTCGGCACCCGAGAAGGCGATCTGGTTGATGTACTTGTCGAGCTCTTCGGCGGTCATGCCGATACCGCGATCGGTGACGGTGAGCGTGCGGGCCGCAGGGTCTACGGCGACATGGATCGTCAGGTCGCCCAACTCGCCCTTCATCACGCCCTTCGCCGAGAGGGTTTTCAGTTTCTGGGTGGCATCCACGGCGTTGGAGATCAGCTCGCGGAGAAAAATCTCATGGTCCGAATAGAGGAATTTCTTGATGACAGGGAAGATGTTCTCTGTCGTAACCCCGATTTTACCGTTTTTCATAGTTCAAGTGTATTTTGTTTTGCTATTTTTCTGCCCCGGAGATCAACAAACGGTGTGCCAGCCCTGTTTTTCTGCCAGATTGTCAGTTGCGACTGACAGCGCCTGCCTTCCGCGGGCGGGGAAGGACGCCGGGGAGCGGGAGGGTGCCTTTTTCCGGGCCTTCCGGGGCTCCGACCCGGGGAAAGCGGGCGCAGAATTTGCCGTCCTGCCGAATTTTGCGTATCTTCGCAGAAAGCCTAATTAATAAAAGTATATGGATTTTCTCGCACTGGCCAAACGGCGCTATGCGTGCCGTCAATACAGCGACCGGAAGGTCGAACCCGAAAAGTTGCAACAGAACCTCGAAGCGGGGCGCGTGGCCCCGACGGGCGCAAACCGCCAGCCGCAACGGCTCGTGGTCGTGCAGTCAAAGGAGGGCATGGAGCGTCTGGCGCGCTGCACGCGGGATTTCGGCGCTCCGCTTGCGATCATCGTCTGCGCCGACACCGACGAGGTGTGGACGCGGAAGTACGACGGCAAGAAGATCGGCGACATCGACGCCTCGATCGTGACGGACCACATGATGCTCTGCGCGGCGTCGCTGGGGTTGGATACGCTGTGGATCTGCATGTTCAAACCGGAGGCGGTGCGTGCGGAGTTCCGCCTGCCGGACCACGTCGAGCCGGTAAACATCCTGCTCATCGGCTACGGCTCCGGGGAACCCTCGTCGCCTGACCGGCACGACACGCTCCGCAAACCCCTCTCCGCGACCGTTTTCGAGGAGACGTTTTAAAGCGAAGCGGGAGGTCCGGTCCGGATCTCCCGCTTCGCTTTATATGAATCGCAACATCCGACTTTCAATCAGCCTGTTGCGCACCATCCATACACCTCCCGGTTATGAACGGACGTAGAGCCGATATTTCGCGCTCCACGACTCGCCGGGCGCCACCGACCGGAATCCTTCGGCCTCGGGATCGGCGGCATTCGGGGCGTTGGTCACCCACGACTGCGGTTCGGGACAGCAGTAGGGCACCTGCCCGCCGTTGTTCCAGATCGTCCAGTAGAGGGTCCGCTCGTCCACTTCGTAGAAGACCCGCACGCCGGTGCGGAGATTCTCGACCACGGCACCGCGGTAGGGCTTGCCGCCGACCTCGATTTCGCGCAGCGTGAAGCCCGCCTCGATCGGCTCGCAATCCGTTACCCGGAGCCCCTCGCCGCGCAGTTTCGCAAATTGCTCCGTCAGCGGCAACTTCCTGCCGGTCGGCAGGTTGCGATCGTTCAGTTCAACCTGCTCTCCAACCGCCGCACGCAGCACGTAATCGTCCGCCTCGCCGCCGGCAAACGGAATCCGCAGCGGGGTGTGGAACCCCACGCCTAACGGCATGCGCTGCCGGCTGCGGTTCGTGAAGACCACCTCCTGCTCCAAACCCTCGGCCGTCAGCCGGTAGACGATCTTGCACTTGAACTCGTGCGGGAAGTCGCGGAAAATGGCGTCGCTGCCCGCATTGGCGTAGTAGCGGCACTCGACCAGCACCTCGTCGTCCGTCTCCACGGCCTTCGAGACCTGGAAGGGCTGGCTTTTGAGGATGCCGTGGTGGTAGTTGCGCTCCTTTTCGATCGTGATCGGATAGCGGTAGGTCCGACCCTCGAAGGTGTAGCGTCCGTCGGCGATGCGGTTGGGCGGGAAGAGGATCGGGGTTCCGAAAATCTGCGGACGCCGGAGGAAGGTTTCGATCTCCTCCGCCGCGGGGGTGTGCAGCACCTCGACGCCGCGCCGCGTGTCGGCCAGCCGGATGAGGTTGGCCCCCATTGCGGGGATCAACAGCGCCGTGTAGTCCCCTTTGGAAAACTCCACGGCCCGCAGGCCGTGGTAGTCCACGCTCCGGAGCATCGCTTACAGCAGTTTCTCGATTTTCGCTTTCAGTGCCTCCTTCGAGCAGGCGCCGACCTGTTTGTCGACGGGCTGGCCCCCTTTGAGGAAGACGATCGTCGGAATGTTCCGCACGCCGAACTTCATCGTGATGTCGTCGTTCGTCTCGACGTCGCACTTGCCGATGACCACACGGCCTTCGTATTCGGCGGCCAGTTCGTCGATGATGGGGGCGATCATGCGGCAGGGTCCGCACCACTCGGCCCAGAAGTCGATCACTACGGGCTGATCGCCTGCGATCAGCGTTTCAAAATTTTCGTTGTTGATTGCCAGTGCCATTTTTCTGTGTTTTTGAGTTGTTATTGTAAATCGTCGTTATGCAATGGAATAGTGTATTTCGTTGTCATCCAGATAGTCGACCAGTTCGGGCGAGAGCGAGATCTTGTGGCTCTTCGAGAAGAGACTCAACGACACCTGCGCCTTGCGGTCGACGAGGTTCACGCGCAGCAGCGTGTTTCCCTTCGACTTGCGGACCCGGTCCGAGAGTTCGCGGATCAGCGTTTCGGTCAGCTCCTCGATGGGCAGCAGGATGTTCATCTCGCGGATCATCGTGTCGCGCAGCTCCTGCAACTGGACCATCGAGACGATTTTGAATTCGAGCTCCTTGTCGTTGTAGGGCCGGGGCTGCACCTTTCCGCGGACGAAAAGGAAGTAGTCGGCGAAGAGGTACTTGCGGAAGTTCTCATAATCCTTGCCAAAGAGGGCGAATTCGTGGGCGCCGTTGTAATCTTCGAGTTTGAAGCGGCCCCAGGGCTTCCCGGTCTTGGTCATGAGGTTCTGCACGCCGACGACCATGCCGGCCACGGCAATCTCCTGACCCTTCAATGCTTCGAGGTTTTCGAGCTCCGAGAGCTGGGTCTTGCACATGTGGTCGATGATGATCTTGTAGTCGTCGAGCGGGTGTGCCGAGAGGTAGAGTCCGACCATTTCGCGCTCTTTGGTGAGTTTTTCGAGCTGGCTCCAATCGGCGCAGGCCGGGATCACCGGACGCTGGATGTCGACGTGCCCGCCCCCGCCGAAGAGGCTCTGCTGGGCATTGTTCTGCTCGTTCTGGTAACGCTGCCCGTAGCGCATGAGCTGTTCGAGGAAGGTGGCGCCGCTCGCGTCGCGGGAGTCCACGCCGAAATACTTGCAGCGTGCGAAGTCGGAGATCGAATCGAAAGCCCCGGCGTAGGCGAGGTTTTCGAGACACTTGCGGTTGACGAGCGAGTAGTTCACGCGCTCGACGAAGTCGTAGATATCCTTGAACGGGCCGTTTGCCTTGCGTTCGGCGATGATGCTCTCGACGGCGGCGGCCCCGACGCCCTTCACGGCGGCCAGACCGAAGCGCACGTCACCCGAGAGGTTGGCCGAGAAGGCCTGCATCGACTCGTTGATGTCGGGACCCAGCACACTGATTCCCATGCGCTTGCACTCGTTCATGTAGAGTGTCAGCTGCTCGATGTTCGTGAGGTTTCGGCTCAACACCGCAGCCATGTACTCCGAGGGGTAGTTGGCTTTGAGGTAGGCGGTCTGGTAGGCGACCCACGAGTAGCACGTGGCGTGCGACTTGTTGAAGGCGTAGGAGGCGAACTTCTCCCAGTCGGCCCAGATCTTTTCCAGCACCTCGGGTTTGTGTCCGTTCTTCCTGCCACCCTCGATGAACTTGGGTTTCAGGTGGTCCAGCTTGTCTTTGAGCTTCTTGCCCATGGCCTTTCGCAGCGTGTCGGATTCGCCGCGGGTGAAGTTGGCCAGCAGACGCGACAGCAGCATGACCTGCTCCTGGTAGACCGTGATTCCGTACGTATCTTTGAGATACTTCTCCATGATCGGAATGTCGTACACGATGGGGCTTCGGCCGTGCTTGCGGGCGATGAAGTCCGGGATGTAGTCCATCGGGCCGGGGCGGTAGAGGGCGTTCATCGCGATGAGGTCCTCGAAGGTCGAGGGTTGCAGCTCGCGGAGGTACTTCTGCATGCCGGCGGACTCGAACTGGAACGTCCCGACGGTGCGGCCCTCGCTGTACAGCTTGTAGGTCGCGGGGTCGTTGATGATCGAGAAGTCGTCGATGTCGATCTTCACGCCCTTCGTCTGGCGGATGTTCTCCACGGCATCCTTGATGATCGAGAGGGTCTTCAAACCGAGGAAGTCCATCTTGATCAGCCCCGTATCCTCGATCACCGAGCCTTCGTACTGCGTGACGAGCATCTTTTCGCCGGTCTCCTTGTCGTCGGCCGTCGAGACGGGGACCCAGTCGGTGATGTCGTCGCGGCAGATGATCGTTCCGCAGGCGTGCACGCCCGTATTGCGGACGTTTCCTTCGAGCATCTTGGCATAGCGGATCGTGTCGCGCAGCACGGGGTTGTCCGACTGCTCGGCGGCTTTCAGTTCGGGGACCAGTTCGATGGCCTGGCCGAGGCTCTTCACGGCCTTGCCGTCGGGGGTCTTGTCGGGGACGAGTTTGCAGAGACGGTCCGACTCCGAGAGGATGAGTTTCTGCACACGGGCCACATCCTTGATCGAGAGTTTGGTGGCCATCGTGCCGTAGGTGATGATGTGGGCGACCTTCTCCTTGCCGTACTTCTGGGTGACCCAGTTCAGGACGCGGCCGCGGCCGTCGTCGTCGAAGTCGACGTCGATATCCGGCAGCGAGATGCGGTCGGGATTGAGGAAACGCTCGAACAGCAGGTCGTAGGCGATGGGGTCGATCTGCGTGATGCCGAGACAGTAGGCCACGGCCGATCCGGCCGCCGAACCACGCCCCGGGCCCACCGAGACGTCCAGCTCCTCGCGGGCCGCGCGGATGAAGTCCTGCACGATGAGGAAGTAGCCCGGGAAGCCCATCGTCTTCATGATGTGCAGCTCGAAGCGCAGCCGCTCCTCCTGCTCCTCGGTCAGCTGCTCGCCGTAGCGGCGGTGGGCGCCCTCCATGGTGAGCTTGGCGAGGTAGTCGGCCTCGAACTTGATGCGGTATAGCTTGTCGTAACCGCCGAGTTTCTCGATCTTCTTGCGCCCCTCCTCCTCGGACATCACGACGTTGCCGTTTTCGTCGCGCGTGAATTCGTCGTAGAGGTCCTGCTCCGTAAACCGTTTCCGATACTCCTCTTCGGTGCCGAATTCCCGGGGGATCTCGAAGTTGGGCATGATCGGGGCATGGTCGATCGAGTAGGTTTCGACCTGGTTGCAGATGTCGACGGTCGTGGCCATCGCCTCGGGGTCCGACTCACCGAAGATCGACGCCATTTCGGCGGTGGTTTTGAGCCACTCCTGCTTGGAGTAGAGCATGCGCTTCGGGTCGTCGAGGTCCTTGCCCGTCGAGAGGCAGATCAGACGGTCGTGGGCTTCGGCATTGTCCTCGTCGACGAAGTGCACGTCGTTCGTGCAGACCATCCGCACGTTGTATTTTGCGGCCAGTTCCCGCAGGTGCTTGTTGACGTGCAGCTGCATGGGGTAGGCCTCGTGGTTGGCGCGCTCGACGGTGGCCTTGTGCAGCTGCAATTCGAGGTAGTAGTCCTCACCGAAGAGCGCCTTGTGCCAGCGGATGGACTCCTCGGCCTTTTCGAGGTCGTTGGCCGTGATGGCGCGGGGCACCTCGCCGGCCAGACAGGCCGAGCAGCAGATCAGCCCCTCGTGATACTTCTCGATCTCGGTGCGGTCGGTACGCGGGCGCATGTAGAAACCCTCGGTCCAGGCCTTCGAGACGATCTTGATGAGGTTGTGGTAACCTTTGAGGTTCTTGGCCAGCAGGATCAGGTGGTAACCGCTCTGGTCGGGCTTCCCCTCCTTGTCGTAGAGCGAGCGGCGGGCGACGTAGACCTCGCAGCCGATGATGGGCTTGAAGGCCATTTTCCTGCGGAGTTCTTCCAGCTCCTTTTCGCAGCGGGCGATTTCGGCCTCGGGGTCGGCGGCAGTCTCGGATCCGTCGCGCAGGGCGGCGATGCGGGCCTCGCATGCGGCGGCCTTCTCCTTGAATTTCCCTTTGACCTTCTTGACGTAGTTGTAGAACTCCTTGATTCCGAACATATTGCCGTGGTCGGTTACGGCAATGCCGGGCTGGCCGTCGGCAATGGCCTTGTCGACGAGTTTGGGGATGCTGGCCTGACCGTCGAGAATCGAGTATTGCGTATGTACGTGAAGGTGTACGAATTGGGACATTTCGCGGGAAATTTAGCGATGTAAAGATAGCGATATTTATGCAGAAAATACGGCCGGATTCTTGTATTTTATCAACAAAATGCTTAACTTTAAATACCGAACCAAAACCGAACGAGTTATGCAAGACGACACATTGGTTGTATTGGCGGAGTACAACACCGTAACGGAGGCCGAGATCGCCAAGTCGATGCTCGACTGCGCCGGAATCTGGTCGACGATCCGCAACGAATACATGTCGGCCATCTATCCGATCGGCACGATGCCCGCCCAGGTGGTCGTCCGGGCGGACGAACTGGAAAAGGCCCGCACGCTGCTGCAACACAGATAGTGTGAAGGAGGGAAGGGCTGCAATCCGGACATGGAGACCGAAGGCCCCGGGTGCGGGGGAGGGAAACAAACCCGCAACCGGGCCGTCGGATTGGTGTCCGCCCTTTGAGAATCCGTCTGTCGGAGCGACGGACCGATACGAAGAGGCGAAAAGGCTTCACCCGTGCTGGTGAAGCCTTTTTCCATGCCGGCAATGCGTCCGGAGCATCCTGCCGGGCAGGCGATTCTCCGATCGGCCGCCCCGACCGCCGGGATCAATGGGACTCGTTGATGAAATTGCCCCGGAACGTGTAGGCCGTGCGTTGCGGCACGCCGTCGACCTTGCGGGGCGTCCACTTGCCCTCGCTGCGCCGGATGGCCCGGATGACCCGTTTCGTCAGCCGTTCGTCGGGCGAACGGAGCACCTCGTCGATCGTTACCCGGCCGTCGGCCTCGACATAAAATCGGATATAAACCCGGCCGCCGGTCGTCGGGAAGCGGTCGGAACGATACCCCGTGCGGTCAGTCACCCAGTAGAAAAAATTCTCGCCCGGAATTTCGCCCATGAAAAGCAGCGGATCGGGATTCACCTGCTGTTCGATGCGTTGCCGCGGCACCCGGAACCGAAGCCGCTGCACATAGTTTACAGCACGGCCGTCGGCGCGGCGTGCGGGGCTCCACCGCCCGGTCATCCGGTCGAGGGCCTTCTCCACCACCTGCCGCGTCCGGGGCGTGGCGGGTTCCAGATCCTGCCGATAGGCCCCTTCGCAGGTATTGTCCAGGAAGCGCCACCCCACAAAATTGCCGAGGGTGTCGATCCGCAGGGCGACCGCCACCTCTTCCGAGAGCGAATCCGCAGGGATACGTTCCTCGACAGCCACATCCTCGACCGTGGCCGCCAGTCGGGTCACGTAGACCTTGACGACGGCTCCGTCATAACGCGGAGGTTCTACCGGCTGTTGCGCAGATACCCCCCCCCAAGAAAAAAACCGAGCAGTACGGTTGTTGACAAGATTTTGTTTTTCATTGTTTTGAGGTATTTTATTTAAAGCAATTCTTCGCCATTCCAGATACGCCACGAAGCCTCGGCCTGTTCGACGAACATCACATGCCCGTTCAGGATGCGGGCACCGCGCTGACGCCCGTAATCGAGGAACTGCGTCACCTCCGGATTGTAGACCAGATCCAGCAGGTAGTGCTCCGGCGTAAGGTAGGCGTAGGGGATGCGCGGAGCCTCCGTGACGTTGGGGTAGGTCCCCACGGGCGAGGCGTTGACGATCAGCCGGCTCTGCTCCACGACCTCGCACGGCAGGTTGTCATAGGTGTAGTTGCCCTTCGCCGGGTCGCGCGAGACCAGCGCAAAGGGAATGCCGCGTTCGGCCAGCGCATACTGCACGGCCTGCGAAGCCCCTCCGGTCCCGAGGATCAGCGCCTGCTCCGGTTCGGCAAGCCCCAGCAGCTCGCTCAACGCCTCGCGCAGGCCGATGATGTCCGTATTGAAGCCTTCCAGACGTCCGTCCGGCGTGCGGCGGATGCAGTTCACGGCGCCGATGGCCTGCGCCTCGGGCGACACCGCATCCAGATAGGGGATCACCTCCCGCTTGTAGGGGATCGTGACGTTCAGCCCGCAAAGGTCCGGATGCTGCTCCAGCAATCCGGTCAGCGCCCCGATCCCCGGAAGTTCATAAAGTGCATAAACACAATCGCTTATCCCCTCTTTCGAAAACTTCTCCGTGAAGTAGGACGCCGAGGCCGAATGGCCCAGCGGACGGCCGATCAATCCGAACCTTCTCATCGTTCAATTCTCTTTTTTCCGGGATGCGATAAAATGGGCCAGGGTTTCGATGCCGTAGATGGTCAGGAATCCCACCACGCAGAGGATTACGGCTTCGGCCAGCAGGGCCGGTTTGTCGTAGAGTGTCTCGAAGGTTCCCGGCAGGATGTTGCTCTCGACCAGCGGCTGGACCTTTCCGTGGCTGTCGACGTAGGTTTCGACGACCTCCTTCCAGGGCCAGACCTTATTGAGCGAACCGACCATGAAACCCATCAGCAGGGCCACCGTAAGGTCGTGGCGGTGTTTGAGGAGCCACGACAGCAGGTGCGAGAAGGAGATGATGCCGATCGCCACCCCCACGACAAAGATCGCCATGACGGGGATGTTCAGATCCACGACGGCCTGCATGATGTACTGATACTTGCCTAGGAGCAGCAGGATGAAGGCTCCGGAGATGCCCGGGAGGATCATGGCGCAGATGGCGATGGCGCCCGACAGCATGACGAACCACCAGTCGTTGGGGGTTTCGGCCGGGGTTGCGATGGTGATCCACCAGGCGACTGCGGCTCCGACCGCAAAGGAGAGCAGGGTTTTCCAGTTCCAGTGTCCGACCTGCCGGGCGACGAGGACCGCCGAAGCGATGATCAGCCCGAAGAAGAACGACCAGATGGCGATCGGATGGTTCGTGAGCAGGTAGGTCATCAGCCGGGCCAGCGAGAAGATGGCGATGGCGATTCCGGCCAGGACGGACAGCAGGAAATTGCCGTTGATGTGGCGCCAGAAGTCGGCGAAGCGTCCTTTGAGGAGGAGTTTGAGCGCCGTGGCGTCGACGCTGCGGATCGAGTCGAGGAGTTCCTCGTAGATGCCCGAGATGAAGGCGATCGTGCCGCCCGAGACGCCGGGCACCACGTCGGCCATTCCCATGGCGCAGCCTTTCAGGGCAAGGAGGATGTAGCGGGAAGCGTTCATGTGTTTGTCAACGTTTGTTCGGCGGCCTGCCGGGATCGGGTCGGGTCGCCGGGGGACAAAGATACGAAAATATACGGAAAAATCGGGCATGCGGATAACTTTTTCCGCACTCCCTGCCGGTCAATAAAAAGACTCTCCGGCACAACTGCCGGAGAGTCTTTTCCGTTTCTCGGAATCACGATACTCATTTTTCGGGTTCGGAAATTCCCTTGCTGCGGCGGATGAATTCCACGACCTCTGCGAGACCGTCGGCAAACTTTGTAAAATCCTCCTTGTACAGGAAAATCTTATGGCGGTCGTAGGTGGACGAACCGTCGGCAGCCGTAATTTTTCGACTCTCGGTAATGGTCAGGAACCAGTCATCGCCGCGTGTCGCCCTGACATCGAAGAAATAGGTGCGACGACCGGCCTTTACGACTTTGGAAAGGATCTGATCTCCATAATCCTCACTGTCGCGTCGTGATGGGGATGGAACTAACATGTAACTTTTTTTTTGGGTTAACTTCCGAAGGGCATGGGGGTCCGTCGGAATTGTATATACGAATATACGGAAAAGTTTACGAAACACCAAACATCCGGGCTATTTTTTCGGAGCCAACAGCGGTTTTCCCTGTCGCTCCCAATCCGAAAGAAGCTCCACAGCCCGTTTGTAGGAGGTTGCGAGGCGGGGATTCACGACGCGGAAATAGGCTCCGGTTCCGAACAGCCGCTGTGCGGCAAGGGCTTTGAGCTGGGCGCGCAGGATGGGCTGCGAAGCGGCGAATCCCGCCTTGTCGAAGACCACGCCGCGCTGCGTACCGAGCTGCGTGAGGGCACCGAGCAGCTCGTCGGAGGGTTCGAATCCCTCATCGAAGGTTTCGAAAGCGGGATAGAGGCGTGCAAGGCTGTCGCGCGAACGGTCGAGCCAGTCGTTGACAAATTCGGTCACGATACCGCGCCGAATCAGTCCGGCATAATAATCCGAATAGCCGGTCGTGTCGGGATCGATCACGATATCGGGGCGGATACCGCCTCCTCCGTAGACGGTGCGGCCGCTACGGAGTGTCCGGAATGCCGGAGCTCCGGCGTCGAGCGAGTCGCGCACGGCATCGTCGTATCGGCGCAGATGGTCGAGGTAGTATTCGCGGCGGTTTCCCTTCTCATACGGGCGCTGGATGACCCGTCCGGAGGGGGTATGGTACCGAGCCACGGTGATCCGCACGGCCGAGCCGTCGGGCAGGCCGATCTGCCGCTGCACGAGTCCCTTCCCGAAGCTGGGACGTCCGACGACGACGCCCCGGTCCCAGTCCTGAATGGCTCCGGCAACGATCTCCGACGCCGATGCCGACGATTCGTCGATCAACACGACCAGCCGACCTTTGAGGTCCTCGCCGTTGCTCGGGGCCCGGAACACCGAGGCCGGGACGGCGCGGCCCTCGGTGGAGACGATCTCCGCACCGCGCGGCAGGAAGAACCCGGCCATGCCGATGGCCTGCTCCAACAATCCGCCGCCGTTCCCGCGCAGGTCGAGAATCAACCTTTCGGGACGTCCCAATTCGCGATACGCTTTCGTAAACTCCTCCATCGTGGTGCGGCCGAAGCGGTTGACCTTGATGTAGCCGATCCCCTCCGGGGTCAGGTAGGCGGCATCCACGGTGTTCAGCGGAATGCGGTCGCGCACGATCACGAAGTGGAGCAGCTCCGGGGTTCCGTGCCGCACGACGTCGATTTCGACCTTCGAGCCGGTTTTTCCGCGCAGGTGCTTCGGCACCTCCGTGCGGGTCATCCCGACGGCCGGAAGCGTGTCGATGCGCACGATGCGGTCGTTGGCCCTGACGCCGACCCGTTCGGCCGGGCCTCCGGCGATGGTGTTGACGACGATCACCGTGTCGCGCAGCACGTTGAACTCCACGCCGATGCCGCTGAATTCGCCGTCGAAACTCTCCTCGACGCCCTTCATCTCTTCGGCATCGAGGTAGGCCGAGTGGGGGTCCAGCTCTTCGAGCATCCCCCGGATGGCGCCCTCGACGACGGGTTCCATCTCCACCTCGTCGACATAGAGACCGTTCAGATAGCGGTAGACCTGCATCAGTTTGCGGAACTGTTGCAGGTTTTCCAGTTCCTGGGCTTTTGCCGGGGTCGCAGCGGCCAGGAGCGCAGCGATGGCTATGAGATATTTCCGCATGGCATTCTTTGTTGGTTGTCGTAACGTCGTAAGGAAAAGGGGCCCCGCAAGCGGAGCCCCGAATCAGGCCGTCAGGCCAGCGCTTGCGCGAGTTCCGCGAACGGCACCTGCCGTTGCTCGCCCGTGCGCATCTCCTTGACGGTGGCGGCGCCGGCTTCGAGCTCCTGCGACCCGACGATCACCACACAGGGGATTCCGCGCCGGTTGGCGTACTCCATCTGCTTCTTCATCTTGCCCGCTTCGGGGTAGATCTCGGCGGCGATGCCGCGTGCGCGCACCTCGCGCAGCAGCGGCAGGACGGCGGCCTCCTCCTCGGCTCCGAGGTTGGTGAACAGCACGCGGGTCGTGCAGTTGACCTCTTCGGGGAAGAGGTTGAGCCCGGTCATCACGTCGTAGATGCGGTCGGCGCCGAACGAGATGCCGACGCCCGAGAGGTTGGGCATGCCGAAGATGCCCGTGAGGTCGTCGTAGCGGCCGCCGCCGCAGATCGAGCCGATGGCGAAGTCGAGGGCCTTGACCTCGAAGATCGCCCCGGTGTAGTAGTTCAAACCGCGTGCCAGCGAGAGATCGAGCTCCACCCGAAGGTCGATGCCCAGCCGTTCGACGTGGCCGAAGAGGATCTCCATCTCGTCGATGCCTTTCAGACCGGTTTCCGAAGATGCCAGCACCTCTCGCAGCTGATTGAGTTTTTGATGGTTGTCTCCGCTTAATTCAAGGATCGGTTGAAGCCGGTCGACCGCCTCCTGCGACAACCCGCGCTCCCGGAGTTCGGCCTTCACGTTGTCCAGTCCGATCTTTTCCAGCTTGTCGATGGCCACCGTGATGTCCATCATCTTGTCGGCGTGGCCGATGGCCTCGGCGATGCCGAAGAGGATCTTGCGGTTGTTCATCTTCAACGCCACGCGGATGCCCAGCGCCTTGAAGACCCGCTCGACGATCTCCACCAGCTCGACCTCGCACAGCAGCGAGCGCGTACCGATGACGTCGACGTCGCACTGGTAGAATTCACGGTAACGCCCCTTCTGCGGACGGTCGGCACGCCATACGGGCTGGATCTGATAGCGCTTGAAGGGGAAGGTCAGCTCGCCCTGATGCTGCACGACGTAGCGCGCGAAGGGGACCGTCAGGTCGTAGCGCAGGCCCTTTTCGCAGATTTTCGACGCCTGCCGCACCTCGTCGTCCGAGAGCCCCGCGGCGTACTCGCCCGAATTGAGAATCTTGAAGAGGAGTTTGTCGCCCTCGTCGCCGTACTTGCCTAACAGCGTCGAGAGGTTCTCCATCGCGGGGGTTTCCAGCGGCGCGAAGCCATAGGTGCGGAAGACCCGCTTCACCGTGTCGAAGATATATTGCCGGCGCATCATCTCCATCGGGGAGAAGTCGCGCGTACCTTTGGGTATGGAGGGTTTCTGTGCCATACTATATAAATTTTTGTTTCGTTTTCAGGTATTTTTCCCAACCTGCGTGATCCCGTGCTTCCATGTATTTGGGGTGCTCCCCGAGCAGGCGCTTCAAGGCAACCTCGTCGCGACGGAAGAAAACGACGACCATTTCGCGGATCGCATCCATTCGTTCGACCTCATATATGCTCACGCGGCGCGGTGCCCGCATTCCCGCTTCTGCGGGATATACATATCCGACGAAATAGCCCAACCGGTCGTTGTCGTCGACTGCGGCCGAAATGAAAAGCGAACGGTCGGTCTTCAAATCCGTCACCGACAGCGTGGGGGAGTTTTTCCTGAATTTCAGCGCCTCGCGCGCCTGCTCATGCCAGGGGAACCGCTCCATCCCGGCGAGGAATTCGTCGGCATCGCACGTTCCGACCGGTTCCACACGATCCGGATCTTCGTGGGCGCGGAGTTGGTCCCAGATAAATGCATCGACCGGGCGGTTTGCCGGCGTCCCGCATGAAAAAAGCCCCAGGAAGAGCAGGAAAAAGGCTGCAATACGCATTCTGTCAAGCCATTAATTTCTTGTAACGCACGCGGTGGGGTTCCGTATCGCCGCCCTGTGCCTTCTTCCACGCCTCATACTCCGAATAGGAGCCCTGGTAGAAGACCACCTTCGAGTCGCCTTCGAACGAGAGGATGTGCGTGGCGATGCGGTCCAGGAACCAGCGGTCGTGCGAGATCACCACGGCGCATCCGGCGAAGTTTTCCAGACCCTCTTCCAAAGCCCGCAGCGTGTTGACGTCGATGTCGTTCGTCGGCTCGTCCAGCAGCAGGACGTTGCCCTCCTCTTTGAGCGCGAGGGCCAGATGCAGGCGGTTGCGCTCGCCGCCCGACAGCATGCCGCACTTCTTCTCCTGATCGGCGCCCGAGAAGTTGAACCGCGCGACGTAGGCCCGGGCGTTGACCTGCCGGTTGCCCAGCGTGATGAGGTCCGTACCGCCCGAAATCACCTCGAAGACCGTCTTCTCGGGGTCGATCGACTTGTGCTGCTGGTCGACGTAGGCCAGTTTGACGGTCGGCCCCACGCGGAACGAACCGCTCGTCGGCTCGTCAAGCCCCATGATCATGCGGAAGAGGGTGGTCTTGCCCGTACCGTTCGGGCCGATCACGCCCACGATGCCCGCGGGCGGCAGCGAGAATTCCAGATGCTCGTAGAGCACGCGGTCGCCGAAGGCCTTCGAAACGTCGTGCGCCTCGATCACCACGTCGCCCAGACGCGGACCGTTCGGGATGAAGATTTCGAGCTTCTCCTCCTTCTGCTTCGTATCCTCGTTCATCAGTTTGTCGTAGGCCGACAGACGGATAGCAATTCGGCGGCTATGGCAGTCAGAATCGCTGGTCAAATCCC
>DSTMR04002__coassemble_1105_pt1 | contig 20980 bp, 16 predicted proteins | sample DSTMR04002__metabat2_high_PE_025 | metagenome-assembled genome bin DSTMR04002
CATGCCGCTGGCCAGCAGCGCCAGGTCCACCGTACCGCCCGCCGCCGACATGTCCATGAAGGTCTGCACCATACCGAGCACCGTACCGAGGAAGCCCAGCATCGGAGCGCCGCCGGCGATCGTCGCCAGGAACGGAAGCCCGTTCTCCAACTTCGAGACTTCGAGGTTCGCCACATTCTCGATGGCCGTCTGCACGTCGCTCATCGGGCGTCCGATGCGCTCGATGCCCTTCTCGATCATCCGCGCAATCGGCGTGTCGGTCTTCTTGCAGAGGTTCACCGCCGTGGCGATCTTCCCGTCGGAGATATAGTCCCGGATGCGGTTCATGAAGTTCATGTCCAGCACCGAAGCCCGACGGATGGCCAGAAAGCGCTCCACGAAGATGAAGATCGTCACCCCGCCCAGCGCCAGCAGCGGCCACATCAGCCAGCCTCCTTTGGTAAACAGCGTCCACAAGCCCATCCGGGTCTCCTCACTGACGGCCACCGCTTCGGCAGCCTGCAAAAATGTTGTCATAACGTCTTTTGTGATTTTTGGTGTTTTCTATTTATTATGAATTGTTCTTTCCGTGTTTCGTCTCTTTGGCGTCGCGCCCCGATGTCGGGACATCGCCCGCCGCCGCTTCCTCGGAAGGCGGCTCCTCAACCACCTCGAACGGCGTCGTCGAACCTGCCGCCGACGCTTCCCGGGCCGCCTTCTCCGCCGCCTCCCGCGCCGCGGACTCCGCACGCTCCGCCTCCCGCGCCGTACGGCGAGCCACGCGACGCGCCTTGCGCCGCTTGTTCGTGAAGCGGTCCCGGATCCGGTTGCGCAGATCCCGCAGGTTGTCGAAATCCTCCTTGAAATAGATGCCGATGCCGGTCTCCTGCAAACCCTGGTTCTCGTCGAAACGGTCGATCGTCTGCGTGAAGGCCTTCAACTTCAACGCACCCGCCCGGTCGATCAGGTAGGTGATGTAGGCTTCGCCCATGAAGTTCGACATCGTGCTGTTCGTATTCACCACCTGCTTGTTGTCGATCAGGTAGTTGCCCTCGACCTCCACGAAGAGCCGGTTGTTGATCAGACTCTTCGAAAGGCCGAAATCCACCTCGTCGCTCGTCAGCTCCGACTTCGGACGGTAGCGGATCACCACGTTGTAGTCCGACGACGAAAGCCAGTTGCTCACCATGTTCGAGACGAATTCCAGTCCCGTGGCCGCCGACACCGAACTGCCGATGTTCGACGTATCCTGCGACGTGCTCTCCGACATGAAACTGTTGAACAACAGCAGGTAGAGGAACTGCGTGTCGACCGTCTCGGGGGTCGACAGCGCACTGGCCACCACGGCCGCCGTCTCGGGGTCCGAACCCGGGACCCGGACGTCGAAACCGATGCTCGGGTTCGAGAGGAAATCCCCGAGGTGGATCACGCACTCCACCGGAACCGAACGGTCCCCGCCGAGGTTCTCCGACGTCCCCTGCAACAGCGGTTGCAGCGACGCCTTCACCTTGTACACCGCGTCGATATCCAGCAGGGCGTTCATCGGCGATCCCGTCCACTGGATCGACGAACCGCTCTCGATCGTGAAGCGCTTGTTGATGATCTGTTGCAGCGAGAGCAGGAAGGTTCCCTCCTCGATCGTATAGTCGCCGTTGATCATGAAGACGTTGTCGCGCGGGTTGATCTGCAGGTTCAGCGCCCCGGCACCGCGACCGCGGACCGTATTGCCCGCCACATCGAGCTCCACCTCCACGTCGGGACGGATATCCAGCGCCATGTCGATGGTCATCCGGTTGCCGACCGCGGACTCCGGACGCCGGCGCCGCTCGAACGAGAGTTTCCGCCGCGCCACGTCATCCAGCGAATCGGTCTTCTCCGGCTGCACGAAGACCACGAAATCGGCATTCGAGATGTTCGACTTGCTCGACAGCGGCATCACGAAGCGCGAATCCCCGTCCGTCGAGGCCGCAATCTCCATCTTCACGGCCCCCTTGCCGCCCGAAATGCGCGCCATGCCCGTGGCATAAACCTCGCCGTAGAAGAGGTTGTTGTCCTCCGACGTCGTATGCAGCACGAGCATCTGCTGCGGTACCACGTGCACGTCGTAGGTGATGTTCGACAGGTGTTGCAGGTTCAGGTCCAGATCGAAGCGACCCCGGTTGCCCTGCGGGTCGAAGATCGCAACGTCGGAGGCCTGGAAACGGTTGTTCCGCACGACAAGCGTCGCTTCGGGCATCGAGTAGCTCACGCGCGTGTAGTCGACCGTCGTGCGCAGGTCCCGCACCCGGATCGCCCCCCCGAGATCCGCCGCACGACCCTGACCCTGCAAGACGAGATCCGCCGAAGCAACGCCCCCCGTCGAGGAGATCACGCCCGAAAGCAGCGGGTCCAGTAGAGCCATGTCGAGGCTGTCGACCGCCATCCGCGCATAGTAGCGGTTGCGGTTCGGGGCATAGAAGCCGCGGATCAGCGTGTCGCGTTTCGTCCGGTCGCTGACCGTCACGCCGGCCCGGTTGCGGGCGAAGTCCCAGCGCGAGGTAAGCCGCATCGGAGGGGCCGGAATATCGTTCACCGCAACGCTGTCGAGCAGAATGTCGGCCGTAACCTCCGCACCCCGCATCACGGACTTCATCGTCGCCGAGCCGTTCGTGCGCCCCTCGATGTAATATCCCATGCGCTCGGCGACCTGCATCAGCGGCGACAGGTCGAAGTTGTGCAGCGTCAGCGTCAGCGAATCGCTCCGGTTGCGCGACGCCACGCCGTCGAGCAACAGCTGCTGGTCGTCGTTCATCACCGTGAAGCGGTTGATCTCCACACGCGCCGTATCGAGGAGGATCTTACGCGAGAAAATCTGCCAGGTCTTCTCCCCGCGGGTGATGTGCGAAGGCTGGATCCGCAACTCCACGACGCGGCCGTTGGGACCGTTTTCGTCCGCCACGCCGGCGCGGAATCCAACCAGACCCGACACGCTGCGCGCCGTATCGGTGAATCCGGCCGACAACTGCACGCGGCCCTCCTTGGCGCCGCCCGTCAGCGACAGCCGCGGAAGGTGCAGGAACCCCGCATAGAGGTCCTCGGCCGAAGCGTACACGGCCAGCGAATCGCCGCGGTTCGAGGCGTTGACCGAAAGGCGCGTGGCCAGCATCCGCCGCCGTTCGATGTATTCCGACGAGAGTTTGAGCGAGAGCTGGTCGCTGGCCGGATTGAAGAGCAGCTGCATCGACGAACCGTCGGCGATCTGCAATCCTTCGGTCACCGCATCGGCGATCGGATTGATGTTGCGGATGCGGACCGACAGCAGCGAATAGTCGTTCGCCACGGCCCTCTTGCGTTCCAGCGAATCCAGTCCCGGATCGGCGCGCCCGAGGATCGGCAGGTAACGCCACGCGCTGCGCCGCAGGTACTCGAAGACGGTGCGGTAGCTGGTCTTCGAGCGGAACGTCGCATCGGCGAAGTCCGACCGCAGTTCAACGAGTTTGCTCTCCGCGGAGTTCTCGCCCCGCACGGTGATCTCCGAGGCCGTGACCTCCTTGTCGTTGTATCGGTAGCGGGCGTCGGTGATCCGGATCAGTCCGTTCAGGTCGTCGAAACTGCGCCCCTGACCCCGGGCCGTGACGAAGCACGAAAGGCGCGACATCGAATCCCGCCGGTTGACATGCAGACGGGCCAGATCGGCGTGGTCCAGATTCAGCGTAAAGTCGTAACGCGGGATCGAATCGTTGAGATCCACCATGCCGAAGAAATCGAATCCGAGGTTGGGGTCCCGGGCGGTGATCTGTCCGTCGAACTCCCGGTTGCGCAGGCGGCCGTCCAGCCGCAGCGAATCGTAGGCGTAGCCGTTGAAGTACAGGTCGGTAATGCTTCCCACGACGTTGGCATCGGCGATGCCGCGTCCGATCATGCCGTCGATCCGGACCGAGAGCGAGGCCTCACCCAGCAGATCCCGCCGGTCGAGCAGTTCGCCCAGCCGGAAGCCGCGGGTATCGACCCCGCCGCGGATGCTTTGCGTACCGTCGCGCAGCGGAGCCACGGCCAGGCGGCACGACACGTCACCCACGCCGGTCGCCGCGCCCAACCGCATGTCGAACGACGAGAGCGTGCCCGTAAAGCGGGCTTCGAGCGCCATCCGTCCGGCATTATTCAGGATCGGGACGCTCTGCGGCGGCAGACCGCGCCCCGTAATGCTGCGGACCAGACCGTCGGCCGCCTCGGCCGAGGTACGAAGGTGCGGGATGTCCAGTTCGAAATGCGTCTTCCGGATATCGGGAAGCCCCCGCAGCGAGACCGTCGCCTCGATCGACGTACCGTCGCCGATCTGCAAGCTGCGGATCCGGCCCGTGAAGTCGGAGACCCGCCCCTCGACTTCGAGATCCATGTCGCTGAACACCACGTGCCAATCCCGCAGACGGGGGGCGAACCACGCGATGTCGTCGGTCGCGAGCCGCGAACCGCGCAGCGACGCGGCGATATGCACCTCGCCGAGGAAATCCCGGTATTCGGCCCACGAGTTGCCGACCAGTGCGATGTAGGGGATGCGGAGCGTGGAGTGGCGCGTGACGATCTCCGTGTCCTGGAACCCGAGACAGCCCTGCGTCATGTAGAAACGGCCCGAGAGGCGGTCGAGTTCGAAACCGCTCCGCTCACGGGCCGAAAGGCGTTCGATCGAGGTGTAGATGGCCTGGCCGTCGATGGTGAAGTCCTCGACGAAGGCCGTCATGCCGTAGAGGTGCATGTGCGAGAAGTCGATGCCGAACTCCGGATCGCGGCGGTCGAGGCGTTCCAGACAAAGGTCCATGTTCTCGATCGAGGCGTTTTTCAGCGACAGCCGGAAGTTTCCCTTCCGTTCGCGGTCGGGATTCGAGATGCGGTCCACCAACTGTTTGATGTTCATCTCCCCGGAGGGTGTCTGCCGCAGGTAGAGCCGGGCGTCGGAGATCGCCCCGCGGCTGAACGTCAGACCGCCGCCCAGGATGCCGAAGCGGGTGACGTAGGCGTCCAGATGACCCACATAGAGCAGCGTATCGCGCTGGTAATCCTCGACATAGAAGCCCTGCACGCGGATCTTCGAGAAGAGCCCGATGTCCACCCGGTCGATCGAAACGGTGGTTTCCAGACGCCGCGACACGATCTCCGCAGCCTTGTGCACCACGAAGTTCTGCACGGCGGGAATGTCGAGCAGCAGCGACCCGGCCAAGGGAAGAATTATCAGCAACAACACCGTCGCCGAGAACACCATTCCCAATATTTTTATACCTTTGCGCATCGGAGCACCGTTACAACGTGCGTTATAACCTGCAAAGTTAGCGAAAATAGTTAAAATAACAGCGAAAAACCCGATGGATATTACAATTCTCGGCATCGAATCCTCGTGCGACGACACCTCGGCGGCCGTGCTGCGCAACCACGTCCTGCTGTCGAACGTCATCGCCTCGCAGGCCGTGCACATCAAGTACGGCGGCGTGATCCCCGAACTGGCCTCCCGCGCCCACCAGCAGAACATCATCCCCGTCGTGGACACGGCGCTGCGCGACGCCGGACTCACCGCCTCCGACATCGACGCCATCGCCTTCACGCGCGGACCCGGACTCGTCGGGTCGCTTCTGGTGGGCGTGTCGTTCACCAAGGGGCTCTCCATCGCCCGCAACATCCCGATGGTCGAGGTCAACCACCTGCAAGGACACATCCTCTCCCACTTCATCGACCTCCCGGACCGTACGCTGCCCCATCCCGACTTTCCGTTCCTGTGCCTGCTCGTCAGCGGCGGGCATACCCAGATCGTGCGCGTGGACGCCCCGCTCGAAATGCAGATCATCGGCACGACGATCGACGACGCCGCCGGCGAAGCCTTCGACAAGTGCGCCAAGGTGATGGGACTCCCCTACCCGGGCGGCCCGGTGATCGACCGGCTGGCCAAGGAGGGCGACCCCAGGGCATTCCACTTCGCACGCCCCCGCGTCGACGGGTACGACTACTCGTTCTCGGGACTGAAAACCTCGTTCCTCTACACGCTGCGCGACGCCGTGGCCCAGGACCCCGATTTCATCGAACACCACAAGGCCGACCTCTGCGCCTCGTTGCAGGCGACGATCGTCGAGATCCTGCTCGACAAGCTGATCCGCGCCTCGAAGGAGACCGGCATCCGCGACATCGCCATCGCCGGCGGCGTCTCGGCCAACTCCGGACTGCGCAACGGCATCGTCGAGGCGGGGCGCCGCCGCGGATGGAGGACCTTCCTCCCGGAGTTCAAGTTCACGACCGACAACGCCGCAATGATCGCCATGGCCGGATACTACCGCTACCAGCAGGGCGAGTTCTCGTCGCTCGACGTCTCGCCCGTGGCACGTCTCGAAGATCTATGAAACACCTAACTTTCAAACTATTATGAATATGAAATCCTTCCGATTGGCAGGGAGGGCCCTGACGGCTCTGCTGGCCGCACTCCTCCTGATGCTCGCCCCTGCATGCAGCAGCGACGACAACAACGACGGCAACCCGGAGGGCGGCAACGGCGGCAACGGCGGCAATCCGTCGACGACGCTGACCGTCACCCCCGAGACGCTCACGCTGGGTGCCGCCACCGGGGCTTCCGCCCCCATCACCGTCACCACCGACGCGGCCTGGACCGCCACCTCGACCGGTGAAGGATTCACCTTCTCGCCGAGCGAAGGCTCCGGAAACGCCACGATCCTCGTGAAGGCCGCGGCCGCCAACGAGGAGAGCTCGGAGAAACAGCTCGGACAGATCACCGTCACGGCCGAAGAGGTCGGGGAGCCCGTCACCGTCACCGTCAGCCAGGAGGGCAACACGCCCGAACCGCTGCCGGAAACCGTGGTCATCACCCTCGACTTCGCACTGGGACCCGACATCACCGACCCCGCCCTGCCCTCGAAATCGGCCGATGCCCTCTATGGCCGCCACGAGTACACGATCGACGGCCGGATGTATGCCATCTACGCCGAAGGCGGAAACACCAACAACGGCAAATTCTATTGGAACGACCCGTCCCAGTACGACGTCGAGGAACCCAACAAGGCACTCTATTTCAGCAAGGAGGGTGCCTACATCGAGTTCCCGGCCATCGACGGCAAAACCCTCTCGAAAATCGAATACATCAACTCCATGGGAGCCCGCAACAGCCTGCCTACGTTCGACGTTACGACCGATCAGGGCGTGAGTCTGATTCCCTCGATCGACATCGAGTCGGACAATTCGCTCCTCGTCTTCTTCCCGACGAAGATCGCAGTGAACACCCGCTGCCGGCTGATGATCGAGAATCACGAAAATGCACAGCCCGCCAAGCTCGTGCTGACCTACACGATCCCGGAGGTGTAAACGTCCGGAGCCCCGCACACGGGAAACGCCCGATCCTCGGCCGAGGATCGGGCGTTTTTCATGCAGGGTGGGAGCAGCGACGGGCGGAAAGAGCTGAAAAAAGAGATACGGGTCGGAACGGGAAAAAGCGGGAAGGCGCCCGGAAAACGGACCCATCCGGGTGACGGCCGCATCCGGGTGACGGCCGGCGGAATGCGCATGCCCGTGCCGCACTCCACCCCTCATGCGAAGCGCACGCCCCGCAGCCGTTTGCGGCTCCGGTCGGAGAACTCCCGCTCGACGATCCCCGTCACCACGTCCGCCGCATCGTGCCAGCGGTTTGCCCGGAACCGCCGCCGGTAGGTCGTCAGGTGCGCGTAGAGGTCCGGCCAGCGCAGGTTCCAGCCCCGCGGCCACCGCACCAGATGCAGCGCCGTGGCGGCATTCGAGAGGATCCGCGCCTCCTTGTTGCCGCTCTGGTGGAACCACTCCACCCGCACGTCCCGCGCCAGCGCCTGCACCGCCCGGGCAAAGCCCCGGCCGCCGTTGTTGCTCTCGATGAAGGCCTGACGCACCCCCGACCGCACGAGCAGATCCCCCACCAGCGGTTCGGTCTCCTCCATCGGCGCCCGCGAGTAGACCGCATCGACGATGTAGACCAGCCCGTCGGCATCCACCGCATAGGAGATCGAGCAGAGGTAGTCGTCGCCCGTGTCGGCTGTATCGGTGTAGTTGGCCCGGCGGACGATCTCGCGCGGAAGCTCGTCGTACTCCGCAAAGTTCAACCCGTAGAGCAGCCCCTCGCGGACGGTCGGGCGCCCCTGGTACATCGCCTCGAACTGCACGGGGTCCAGCCGCCGCTTGGCCGCCAGCAGCGTCGCACCCTGCTGCGCCTCCCACAGCGCCTCGCCCGGCTGACGCGGATCGAGCTCCGTGGGCGGCGAACTCTTCAACGCCTCGAAGTTCAGGTGCAGCCACCCCTCCGCCAGCGGAGCATCCAACTGCGCCCACGCACGAAGTTCCTCGACCGGCTCGCGGCGCAGCAGGGTCCCGATCAGGTCCTCCTCGTGCCACCGCGTGAAGACGATCAGCTCGCGCGAGGCGTTGTGCATCCGCGTCCGCACCACCGAGGTGTACCACTCCCAGCAGTTCGCCCGGATGAGCGGCGAATTGGCTTCAAGCGCATCTTTATATAAGTCGTCCAGAATGAAGCAGTCCACGCGGTTGCCCGTCAGCGAACCCTCGCGACCGACCGACAGCAGACCGCCCCGGCGGCCGATGATCTCGACCTCCTCCGACGTGCGGATGTAACCCGGCGGCTTGGTCCCCTGCTTGATGCAGGTCTCCGGAAAGAAGGCGCCGTATTCGCGCGAGTCGAGGATGCGCTGCACCCGGCGGTTGAACTTCGAGGCCAGCGACCCCGAATAGGAGGCGATCGCCACCCGCAGGTCGGGATCCAGCCCCAGCAGGTAGGCCGGCAGCAGGGTCGTCGCTCCGACGCTCTTGCCGTGCTGCGGCGGCATCGTCACGATCAGACGCCGGATGCGCCCCGCGGCAAAGGCCTCCAACACGCGGTAGTAGACCCGGTGGAAGGGTTGCAGTTCGAGAAACGGATAGACCCCGAGGGCAAACTCCGAAAACGGGGGCGGGGGCGGCGGCGTGGACGGAAAGGCCAGTTCGCCGATGTCGGGTACGAAAATCTCTGCGGGAAGCGTTCCCGCAGAGATCGATTCGGTGGTTTTAACCATGATCGGATTGTCGTTCGGGCCGGAAACCCGGTGCTGGCGGCGCCGCGACGGGCGGGCTCCCGGCCTGTGGAAACTGAATGAGGGGCTCCGGAGGGCGGCGCCGCGCCCGGAAAGGAGGATCCGAAGCCGTGGGGCGGCCGAGACGGGGCCGCAACCCGAAAGCGGTCAGAGCAACGACCGCAGCTCGGAAAACGAAAAGTCGTTCAGGAACTCCCCCGCGTCATCCGCGGTGTGGAACTCCCACCAGACCGGAACCAGATCCGCAACCTCGTCCCGATCCCCTTCGGGATAGCGCACCCGCTCGCGGTAGACGAGCAGCGAGGCCGTCAGACGGCACTCCACATCGCCATACTCGAACGCAAGCGTCCCCGAATAGTAACTCCCCGAGCCGATGGCCTCCGCAAGACGCGCCGCCACCTCCTGGTAAAGCTCCGTTGATACCGAATACATCATTGATAACGAATGTTTTTGCTGATTTCTTTTGCAAAAGAAAAACAAATTGTTTAACTTTGCTGCACAAAGATAAGTTCAAAATTTGTATTTTGTACAAGAAAGTTCAAATATTTTATATAAATTTTTTTGATCGAAAGCCATGAACGAACGGGTAAAACTGATACGAAAGCAGCTGGGCATGACCCAAGAGCAACTGGCTCAACATCTTGGCATCGGAAAAGCAGCCCTCTCGATGATCGAGACCGGGAAGGCCGGACTCTCGGCCCGCAACCGCAACATCCTGGTTCAGGAATTGAACGTCAACCCCGAATGGCTCGAATCCGGCGTCGGCAACATGTTCAACGCCGAACCCGACATGACCGCCTACATGCACCGCACGGACAACTCGCTGCCCCTGCAAAGCGTGCCGCTCTACTCCATCGAGGGTACGGCCGGACTCGTGCCCCTGTTCACCGACCAGGCCCGCATGAAACCCGTCAACTTCATCCACATCCCCAACCTCCCGAAGTGCGACGGCGCCATCTACATCGTCGGCGACTCGATGTACCCGCTGCTCAAAAGCGGCGACATCGTCCTCTACAAGCAGCTCCAAAACATCGACGACATCTTCTGGGGCGACATGTACCTGCTCTCGATCGACATCGACGGCGAAGAGTACATCACCGTGAAATACATCCAGAAATCCGACCGCCCCGGATTCGTGAAGCTCGTCAGCCAGAACCCCCACCACGCCGACAAGGAGGTCGAAATCGCACGCATCCGCGCCATCGCACTCGTCAAGGCCAGCATCCGCATGAATTCCATCCGCTGACCCCGAAATCTCCTGTAAATTATTTCGGTTCCGTATCGTACAATTCCGTTTTTTTTATTATCTTTGCAAGGATCGAAATTGGTTTGCCAATTTCAAAAAGGCAGCCCAATTTCACCGAAAACAGACACAATATATTAATTTTCAATACATTCCATGAAAACCAATTACGAAATCCGCTACGCTGCGCATCCCGAAGATGCCAAGCATTACGACACGGCCCGCCTGCGCCGCGACTTCCTCGTCGAGAAGGTCTTCGCGGCCGACGAGGTCAACATGGTCTACTCGATGTACGACCGCATGATCGTCGGCGGTGCCATGCCCGTCAACGAAACCCTCCGCCTCGAAGCCATCGACCCGCTGAAAGCCCCCTACTTCCTGACCCGTCGCGAGCTGGGCATCTTCAACGTCGGCGGCCCCGGCGTCGTCACCTCCGGCGACAAGGCTTTCGACCTCGACTACAAGGAGGCCCTCTACCTCGGTGCCGGAGACCGTGAGGTCACCTTCGCCAGCAAGGATCCCAAGAACCCCGCGAAATTCTACTTCAACTCCACGACGGCCCACTGCTCCTACCCCGACAAGAAGGTCACCAAAGCCGACGCCGTAGTCGCCCACATGGGTTCGCTCGAAGGATCCAACGACCGCAACATCAACAAGATGATCGTCAATCAGGTGCTGCCGACCTGCCAGTTGCAGATGGGTATGACCGAACTGCTCACGGGCAGCGTCTGGAACACCATGCCCGCACACGTGCACTCGCGCCGCATGGAGGCCTACTTCTATTTCGAGGTTCCCGAGGAGCACGCCGTCTGCCACCTCATGGGCCAGGTCGACGAGACCCGTCACATCTGGATGAAGGGCGATCAGGCCGTCCTCTCGCCCGAATGGTCGATCCACAGCGCCGCTGCCACCCACAACTACACCTTCATCTGGGGCATGGGCGGTGAGAACCTCGACTACGGCGACCAGGATTTTTCGAAAATTACCGATCTGAAATAACACAACCACTAATACCTATTCAAAACATGGTAAACTTTTCACTGGAAGGCAAGGTAGCCCTCGTAACGGGTGCCTCCTACGGAATCGGATTCGCACTGGCCACCGCATTCGCACGCCAGGGCGCCAAGATCGTCTTCAACGACATCAAACAGGAACTCGTCGACAAAGGTCTCGCCGCCTACAAGGAGGAGGGAATCGACGCCAAAGGATATGTCTGTGACGTCACCAACGAGGAGCAGGTAAACGCCATGGTCGCACAGATCGAAAAAGAGGTCGGTGTGATCGACATCCTCGTGAACAATGCCGGCATCATCAAGCGCATCCCGATGGTCGAGATGAGCGCCAAGGACTTCCGTCAGGTGATCGACATCGACCTCAACGGTCCGTTCATCGTCTCGAAGGCCGTCATCCCCTCGATGATCAAGAAGGGCCGCGGCAAGATCATCAACATCTGCTCGATGATGTCCGAGCTGGGTCGTGAGACCGTATCGGCCTACGCCGCAGCGAAGGGCGGTCTGAAAATGCTGACCCGCAACATCGCCTCGGAGTACGGCGAGTACAACATCCAGTGCAACGGCATCGGCCCGGGCTACATCGCCACGCCGCAGACCGCACCGCTGCGCGAGCGTCAGCCGGACGGTTCGCGCCACCCGTTCGATTCGTTCATCGTGGCCAAGACGCCCGCAGCACGCTGGGGTACGCCCGAAGACCTGATGGGTCCGGCCGTGTTCCTCGCTTCGGAGGCTTCGGACTTCGTCAACGGACACATCCTCTACGTCGACGGCGGTATTCTGGCCTACATCGGCAAGCAGCCGCAGTAATCGGGGGGGGGCCGTAAGAGGCCGCAGCCCGAAATCGGAAAAGGCTGTCTCCTTTTGGGGAGACAGCCTTTTCCGTTGTCGGGTGCGAGGAAAGTACGGCGGGCTGGCACAACCGACGGGAAAGCCATGTTCCGCATCGCGCAGAGCCGGATTCTCGAAAAAATTTAATAATTCGTCCACATTCCGATCCAAAGCCAAAAACACCGGTTTCGATAACAATAAAACACCTGAAAGCCCCGAAAATTCACGATTCATAATCAAATCGTTATCCCGAAGTCTTCGGGGAACGAACGGAAATTATTAAAAAACTCACGTTCCCCGACCGTCGTGCCAATTTATTTTATATATTTGTCGAAACGTTGTCTATCAGTCTCACCTAAACATACCCCAATCATGGAACAGACCAAAGCGAGGGCGTTGCAGGATGTGGTCATCCGTTTCTCCGGCGATTCGGGCGACGGCATGCAGCTCACCGGTACGCTCTTCTCCGACACCTCGGCCCTGCTCGGGAACGGAATCTCCACATTCCCCGACTACCCCGCCGAAATCCGCGCCCCGCAGGGCACCGTAGCCGGTGTTTCCGGTTTCCAGGTCCACTTCGGCGACCACCGCGAACTCAACCCCGGAGACTATTGCGACGTGCTCGTGGCCATGAACCCCGCAGCGCTGAAAGCCAACCGCAAATGGCTCAAACCCGGCGCAACGGTCATCATCGACGGCGACTCGATCACCGAGGAGCACCTCAAAAAGGCCGGATTCGCCACCCTCGACCCGCTGGCCGAACTCAAACTCGACGAGTACAACGTCGTCGTCCCCGACATCACCTCCATGACCCGCGAGGCCCTCAAAGAGACCGGACTCGACAACAAGGCCGTCACGAAGTGCAAGAACATGTTCGCCCTGGGCATCTGCTTCTGGCTCTTCGACCGCCCGGAGGAGTATGCCGTCCGATACCTCGACACGAAATTCGCCAGGAAGAACCCCGCCGTGGCCGAAGCCAACAAGCTCGCCATCAAGGCCGGGTACAACTACGCCGCCAATACCCACCAGTTCGCCAACAACTACACCGTGGCCCCGGCGCCGCGTGAGAAGGGAACCTACCGCTCGATCAGCGGAAACGTCGCCACGGCTTGGGGGCTCTGCGCCGCCGCCGAAAAGGCCGGTCTGCCGCTCTTCTGCGGTTCGTACCCCATCACCCCCGCGACGGTCATCCTCGAAGAGTTGGCCAAACGCAAGGACCTCGGCGTGAAGACCGTCCAGGCCGAAGACGAAATCGCCGGAATCTGCACCGCCATCGGCGCCGCCTTCGCCGGGAACTTCGCCGTGACGACCACCTCCGGACCGGGTCTCTCGCTCAAAAGCGAAGCCCTCGGGCTGGCCGTGATGACCGAGCTGCCGCTGGTTGTCGTCGACGTGCAGCGCGGCGGTCCCTCGACGGGTCTGCCCACCAAAACCGAGCAGAGCGACCTCGCACAGGCCCTCTACGGACGAAACGGAGAGTGTCCGGTGATCGTCCTCGCCGCATCGTCGCCCAGCGACTGCTTCCACTTCGCCTTCGAGGCCGGACGCCTCGCCATGGAGCACATGACCCCCGTGGTGCTGCTCTCCGACGGGTTCATCGCCAACGGCTCGGAGCCCTGGCGCATTCCCGCGATGAAGGACTACCCGACGATCTGTCCGCCGATCGTCGACAAGGCCCCCGAGGGCGGGTTCATGCCCTACGTGCGCAACGAGAAGCTCGCACGCGGATGGGCATTCCCCGGAAAAGTGGGCTTGGAACACCGCGTCGGCGGCCTCGAAAAGGATGCCGTCAAGGGCAGTATCTCCCACGACCCGGCCAACCACCAGAAGATGGTCAAAACGCGCGCCGAGAAGGTCGCCCGCGTCGTCGACGACATCCCGGCCCAGACGGTCTGGGGCGACGAGGAGGGTGAACTGCTCGTCGTCGGATTGGGCGGCACCCGCGGACACCTCCAAAACGCCGTCGACGAGATGCGCCGCGAAGGTCACAAGGTCTCGCTCTGCCACTTCAACTACATCAACCCCCTGCCCCACGGCGTGCGCGAAATCTTCACCCGGTTCCGCCGCATCGTCGTCTGCGAACTCAACGAAGGACAGTTCGCAAACTACCTCCGCCAGAACTTCCAGGAGTTCCATTACGAGCAGTACAACAAGTGCGAAGGCCAGCCCTTCACGGTGGTCGAGCTCAAAGAAAAATTCGAATCCTTACTGAAATAACGCCATGGCTGACTACAAATACACCCCCGCGGATTTCAAAAGCGATCAGGAGGTACGCTGGTGCCCCGGTTGCGGCGACCACGCCATCCTCAATGCCGTGCAGCGCGCCCTGCCCGAAATCGCCGACGCTCTCGACACCCCCCACAACCTCTTCACCTTCGTGTCGGGTATCGGCTGCTCGTCGCGCTTCATCTACTACATGAAGACCTTCGGCTTCCACTCCGTGCACGGTCGTGCCACGGCCGTCGCCACGGGCGTCAAGACCGCCAACCCCCGGCTCTCGGTGTGGGTGACGACCGGCGACGGCGACTCGCTGGCCATCGGCGGAAACCACTTCATCCACGCCATCCGCCGCAACGTCGACCTCAACGTCATCCTCTTCAACAACGAGATCTACGGACTCACCAAAGGACAGTACTCCCCCACGTCGAAGCTGGGCAAGATCACCAAGACGTCGCCCTACGGAACGGTCGAGAAGCCGTTCAACCCGGGCGAGCTGGTCATCGGCGCCAAAGGCACGTTCTTCGCCCGCACGGTCGACATGGAGGTGCAGCTGACGAAGGAGTGTCTCGTCGAAGCCGCCAAGCACAAGGGCATGTCGGTGGTCGAGGCATTGCAGAACTGCGTGATATTCAACGACAAGACCCACGCCGCCTACGCCGGTGACAAGGCTACGCGCGCCGAGCACACGGTCGTGCTGCGTCACGGCGAGAAGATGCTCTTCGGGGCCAACCGCGAGAAGGGTCTGGTCTTCGAGAACATGAAGCTCAAAGTCGTAACCGTCGGACAGGACGGCTACACGCTGGACGACGTGCTGACGCACGATGCCCACGAGCGCGACACGACGCTGCACACGATGTTGGCCGCGATGAAGTATCCGGACTATCCGGTGGCGCTGGGCGTGATCCGCGCCGTGGAGGACGATGCCGTCTACGACCGGGCCGTGGAGCGTCAGGTCGAGGAGGTCAAGGCGTCGAGCAAGATTCAGTGCGTGGACGACCTGCTGCGTTCGGGCGCCACCTGGGAGGTGGAGTAACCCTTTTGCGGGACGAACGGTCCAGAAGGCACCTTGTCGGGGAATGCATTCCGGCGCATGAAAAGAGAGCTCCGAGGCTTTTTGCTTCGGAGGTCTCTTTTTTTAGCGTCCGAATTTGGAAGAATCGATTTTTCCTTCTATATTTGCACCCACAAACCGGGGGATTAGCTCAGCTGGCTAGAGCGCTTGCATGGCATGCAAGAGGTCACGAGTTCGAATCTCGTATTCTCCACCAAGAAACAACGCAAAAGATTGCAAATCCCTGTAAATCACGAATTTACAGGGATTTTTTTGGCCGAAATGCAGAAAAAGGCATCGAAAAGCAGGTTACTTGTGGCCTATTCGGTGTACTTTTTTCCGGGCCGAAAAAGTACACCGAATTGCTCGTAACAGATTGGTTTGCACCTGTTTGCAGCGGTCTTCCTCTTGACATGAGACACTTGGGAAACTAATTTTGTAACCCTTAATTCGGTGTACTTATGGAAAGGACAACATTCGGACTGTTGTTTTACATTCGGCGGGACAAGACCAACAAGCGAGGCGAAGCTCCCGTGTTTATGCGTCTGACAATCAACGGAGAGCGCGCTGACGCCTCAATCAAACGCTTCATCGAACCGCACGCCTGGAACTCGGCAAAAGGAAAAGCCAACGAAAAATGCCGCGGCGGAAAGGATTTGAACCTATACCTGGACGCCATTTCCGCCAACATTTTGCGGATACAAAGGGACTTCGAGCTCGACAAGAAAGAGGTATCCGCCCAAATCATTCTGAACCGCTATCTGGGCAAGGAGCAGTCGGACCGTCACACGCTGATGGAGGTCTTCCGCGCCCACAACGAAAAGTGCAGGGCGCTGTCGGGAATCAGCTTCGCTCCGGGAACGGTGATCCGCTACGAGACCTCGCTGCGGCTGACCGAGGCGTTCCTGCGTACGACCTACAAAAAGGAGGACTGCTATCTGGATGAGGTCACAAATCAGTTTATCGAAGACTTCGAGTTTTTTCTCAAAACCGTCCGGCGGTGCTGCCACAATACGACCTCAAAGTACCTCATGAACTTCAAGAAGATTGTCCGCATTGCGCTGGCCAAAGGATGGATGAAGAAGGATCCGTTTGCCCAAATTCGGTTTCATCTGGATCCTGTCGAACGGGAGTTTCTTGAGAAACAGGAGCTGAAAGCCATGCTCAACAAGGCGATCTCTATTCCCCGACTGGCGCAGGTCCGCGACATCTTCTGTTTCTGTTGTTTGACAGGGCTGGCCTTTACGGATGTGCAACAGCTCAAGGAGGAGCATCTGGTGGCGGACATTCACGGCAAGATCTGGATCCGCAAGGCACGGCAGAAGACCAAGAACATGTGCAACATTCCACTGCTCGATGAGGCGCAAAAGATTATCGACCGCTACAGGGACCACCCCTACTGCCAGACGCACGGCGTGCTGCTCCCCGTATGCAGCAACCAGAAGATGAACTCCTATCTGAAAGAACTGGCCGACATCTGCGGCATCCGCAAGAATCTCTCGACGCATTGCGCACGCCATACGTTCGCGACCCTGACGCTGGCCAGTGGCGCCACGATTGACAACGTCGCCAAGATGCTCGGCCATGCCAATGTCAACATGACACGCCGCTATGCGAAGGTTCTCGACTCGTCGATCATGCGCGACATGGAGGTCGTTGCTGAAAACATGGCCTTGTAGCCCGATGTCGGACATGCGAGGTCTGAAAAGGACACCCGGCACCTTTTCCGGAATTCTGCCCTATTTTGCAGGCGGGTTCCGGGAATTGGAGCCCCTGCAAACTAAAAAAGGTGTACCATGGAATGCAAACTGATTGAGGCGGCCGCCTTCGAGGAGCTGAAGGCGATCGTCAACCGGATTCAGAGCCGGACGGCCCATCTGGCCACGAAGACCATGCCCCGCAAACCCGGAGGCTGGCTGACCCAGGAGGAGGTATGCGGCATGTTGCGCGTCTCGAAACGGGTGCTGCAATACTACCGGCGGCAGCGGAAGATCCCCTATTCGATGATCGGCAACAAGGTCTATTTCCGCGAAAGCGACATCCAGCGCATCCTTGAGGCCAATCTGGTCAAATCCGGGGCATAATGGAAGAGTGGATTACGCGGAAATCTCCGGAGTACAGGGAACTTCAGGAGAAGGCGCTGGCGGCGCTCGACCGGATCGAGGCGATGATCGAGACCCTACCCTCACATCTCAATGCAGAGACCTATCTGACCAGCGAGGAGGTGCGGAACCTCTTCGGATTGAGCCAACGGTCGCTGCAGACTTACCGCGATGAGCGGATTATCCCCTACACGACCCTCGGCGGGAAGTTTCTCTACCCGATGTCCGAGATTGCGAAGATTCTCGAAAAGAATCTCGTCAAACCGATTCAGCGATAAGACAAGGAGCAACGGGTCGTCCGTTGCTCCTGTTTTTCAACCCAATGCTTCCAGTTGCCGAATCTCCTCTTCGGAGAGAAAATCCCGGAGGTACTTCCCGCCCGTATAAAGGTCGCGTTCGACACTTAGTCCGAAGGGCAGCCGCAGCGATTCCAGCTCCGAGAGGAGCAGATAGCCCCACTCCCACTCGAAAATATGGCAATATCCGTAGAGGCGCCAGTCGTCGCCTTCGCGTTCGGCCTCGGTGATGAGCCATGTCCCGCTGCCGCAGGGGTTGAAGTATTTGACAAGGACTTCTGCATGGAGCCCTTTTCCGTCCTGGGACCCGATGGGATGGGCCTCGAATTGGGAGATAATCTCCTCGGTCAACAGTTTCATAATGGTAAGATTTTAGAAACTGTCCGGAACGCCCGGACAGCAAAAGAGACAAAGCCCCCCTGCGCAAACGAGGACAAGAGCAGTTCTCTTGGCATCTTTGCACAGGGTGGCTATCTTGCTGGACCGGGCGGCGGTGACGAGGCTTCTTATTTATTACCTCCTTTATTCTACATCTGGATCTGGATATGTTGGAGGAATTCCCGCTTTCATTTGCAATTCATACAATGCGCGCTGAGTATATCGTAAGGGCCTATCAATTCTAGCTAAATCATGTAATTTAGACAACGCTAATTCAATATTTCGATCTACATAATATTGATATTCGGCTTCCATTGTCTGAGCTATTAAATCATGGTTATCGTTGTAACTAGTTTTCATAGCTGCAATAAGCTCACGCAATGTTTTACACTCGTCATAATTTAAATTATTCTTATGAATTAGGCATCTGAAATATGCCTCAATATGATATGGATTCACCTTATTTTTATCATAATTATCCTTTGCCAGACTAAGAGCTTCTTGATAGTCCTTTTGAATTAGTAAAACTGTGACCAACTCTCTTGCAGCTTTAGTATATGAAGCATTTTGACTTAATATTTTAGTAAATAAATCCTTTGCTGTTCGAAGATCTCCTAATAATCTACACATAAATCCTTTTAAAAATAATTTATCAAGTCCAGACATCTCCTCCACAGCTACATCAAATTTATGACGATTTTTTTGTCGTGCTAGTGAAAGGCAATACCAATAATTAATCTCTCGTCTTGCATCTCGATATATCCGATTACTCTCTTTAAGAAATCCTTCGCAGAGTTCAATAACAGTATCATACTTTTCCTTATTATACAGTTCGATAATAGATTTAATGACTACCGATGGGATGAGACATTTACTATCATACTGTCCATTTTTTATTGCTACTTGGATTCCATATAGGTAATCAGACAAATCTGCTGTTTCAAAAGATGGGGTCTCTGGGGCTGATAAATATTCTTTAGTGCGTTGTTCCAATCTTTCTGAAAATCGAGGCAATAATTTGTATCCCGCGCGATCGATATAATCAGCAATACCTGCATCAAGTTGAATATATTCACGACTCGGTCCAAAAAATTCAACTAAAGACCAATAATGTAAATCATCTATAATCTTATAACAACATTCTCTATAATCTTCTCCAACAATTTTCAACAACATATGATCACTAACAGAACCTACTTCGGTTAGTAGAATCATAATATCCAATAGTTTAATATCATTATATTCTATTGTTTGGCAATAATCAACAATCTCTTTTATCGATTTATCCCCAAAAGCTATAATATGTTCTGCATTTTTTCTCGCAAGCATACGCCCATCTCTATTGATTGTATCAATAGCCATAAAAATTTGTTCTGGAGAATTATGTAATTGTGTTGTCCAAAAAATTACATCGTCTTTATCAATATCCTGAAGCCCAATATTTCGAGCATAAGCATAAAAAAGAGTTCTTCGATCAGACTCGCTTAAAGGATGTAATTCTACAAATAAACAATCTTTACGATTTCGTACAAGATAAGATTTAGGCGTTTGAATACTTGTAATAAAAAGACCTATAAAATTATATAATAAAGGATTTGTCAGAATATCTATAAGCCAATCAGCAATATTTCCATTAGGAGAAATACATGCACCATTATCGACTATAAAAATAAACTGTTTAGTAGCATAAGCTCGGTTTAAAAGTTCGACAGCGACTGAAACCTTCTTATTTTTATCCCATAGATCCCAAGAAAAATCGTTAAAATTATAAATTAACAAAAAATAATTCAATTGGAGAATGAAATTCTCAATAGAATCTCCTCTAGACAGAGATATATCAAAAGGATCATTTGTATATCCTAATTTAGTATGAATAAAATTCTTAAGGAATTGACGACGCCCAATATTCTTTCGTCCACTAACAATAATAGCTTTTATATCATTATAATTCGATGATGAGTATAACTTATTCTCAAGATATTCAATTTCGCCATTACGGCCTACGAACAATTCATCTCGAATCTTGATTTCTGGCCTCTTTTGATAAATAATTGCTTTTTGTTTCTGAAGAATATCTCGAGACAACAAACGAACGTTAATAAATGTTTTGAGATTAATACATTCATCCTTAGTAATCCAGGTTGGAATATTATCATCAGTAAATTTAACGGCAGAATCAATTATATACGGGAAAAATTCCAATTTCCCTTTTTCCATTCTATCTTTAGCTTTCCCAACTTCTAATTGGACCCACTGAGATGTTAGTGCACTTTTAGAAATTAATAAAATAAAAATATCGGCATTTCGGATTTTCCTAAAAATCTCATCTTTACTTTTTTTGGCTGGTTCAAAATCATATTCATCGATAATACAAAGAGTCCTACCTAAAGTTTCAACTAATTTTTCAACGAAAGACTTTTGAGTGCTACTATGAGATATAAATGCCTTAATCATAACATGATGTATTTTACTATAAATATAAGCACTTTTTAACAATATTTCACTATAATTATTATCAATTTTATAATAATTATGTAACCTTTATTCCAAGGGCTCCCACTCCGGGAGTTGGATGGTGTCCCGGATCTCGGGACATCGGATTATCTCGACCGTCGTATCCTCGTAGACGTTGCAGGCCGTGAAGAGCGAGACGAAGATCGCGCCCCAGGCTGCGGCCAGAAGAACATAGGTCAGAATCGTTATTATGCGTTTGCGTTTCATGTGTTTAGTCCTTTAACAGTTCCGAAATTTCGGGGTCCAGATTCCCCCTATACTCCATGCGTTCATCCCGGC
>DSTMR04002__coassemble_1117_pt1 | contig 20558 bp, 16 predicted proteins | sample DSTMR04002__metabat2_high_PE_025 | metagenome-assembled genome bin DSTMR04002
CGGCTGAAAAAGAACATCATCACCGAAATCGCCGCCGTACTGGCCTTCTCCGCCGCGCAGAACAACGACAAGGTCGGATGTATCTTCTTCTCCGACCGCGTCGAGAAGTTCATACCCCCGAAGAAGGGCCGCAGCCACATCCTGATGATCATCCGCGAACTGATCGGCTTCCGCCCCGAATCCCAGGGCACATGCCTCTCCGAACCGCTCCGCTTCCTGACGAACGTCAACAAGAAACACTGCACGACGTTCATCCTCTCGGACTTCATGGATGCGTCGGGCGACCGCGCGGCGCTGGACGACGCCCTGAAAATCGCCGGCAGCAAGCACGATCTGGTCGGCATCCGCGTCTACGACCCCCGCGAAACGGAGCTCCCCGACGTCGGAATCGTCGAACTGCGCGACGCCGAAAGCGGCCGCAAGGTCTGGGTCGACACCTCCTCGCGCGCCGTGCGCGACCACTACGCCGCCTCGTGGCGCGCGTTGAGCGACGAAATCGACGCCACGCTCAAACACAACCGCATCGACACGGCGACGATCTCCACCGACGGCGACTACGTGGCCGAACTGATGAAACTGTTCAAACAACGATGAAACGACTCTTCGCAACAGCCCTGCTCGGTGCTCTGGCCCTCGCGGCATCCGGCGTCCGCGCCCAGGAGACGCCCGTGGTCACGGCGCATGTCGAACCCGACAGCATCATGATCGGCGACCGCTTCGACTACGTCATCGACGTCGAGAAAGACCTCGTGCAGGTGATCGACTTCCCGGTGTTCGACCCCCGCGACGGGAAGGTCGAACTGGTGGAGGATTACCCCGTGGATACGCTCGAACGCGACGGGCGGAGACTCAAACTCCGCAAGCGCTACCGCATGGCCGCCTTCGAGGAGGGGATGTACAACCTCGGCACCGCGGAGGTCCTCTATGCCGACAAAAACATCCTCGACACGCTCCGCAGCCGCGATTCGGTCTACCTCGAAGTCGCAACCTTCCAGATCGACTCCACCTCGCAGTCGATCTACGACCTCAAACCCCAGAAGACCCTGCCCTTCCAGCTCCGCGAGATCAAGGTCTACCTGCTCTGGGGCCTTGCCCTGCTGCTCCTGCTCGCCGCCGGAGGTTACGCCCTGTACCGGTGGCTGGCCAAACGCGGAAAGAGATTCGGCGACCTCTTCAAGCCGGCGCCGCCGCTGCCGCCGCACGTCGCCGCCATCCAGGCCCTCGAAACGCTCCACAACCAGAAGCTCTGGCAGAACAACCGCCACAAGCAATACTATTCGGGACTGACCGATATCCTGCGAACCTACATTGCGGCCCGTTGGGGCGTGGGAGCCATGGAGATGACCTCGGACGAGATCATCGAGTCGATGCGGGGCGAGGAGCTCCCGGACAAGGCCCGCATGGATCTGACGTCGATCCTGCGGGATGCCGATCTGGTGAAGTTCGCCAAAGCCACGCCCGATGCCGAGCAGAACGAGTCGGACTATCTGAAAGCCTACTATTTCGTCGAGGAGACCAAACTCGTCGAGGAGGAGACGGCTCCCGCAGAGCCCGATCCGATGCAGAACTAAACGACACAACGATGTACAAGCCACTTTATATCACGCTCCTGTTGCTGTTCACGGCCGCGGCGGTTCAGGCCCAGCGGCTGCCCGAACGCTCGCTCGTGCGGAAGGGAACCCGTCAGTACAACAAGGGGAACTACGAACAGGCAATCGGTCGTTACGAGGAGGCGTTGAAGGCCGCCCCGGGGCAGTTCGAGGCCACCTACGACCTCGGAAACGCCCTCTACAAGGCCGAACGCTTCGACCGCGCCGAACAGACCATGATGCAGGCCGCCGCCGATTCGCTGCGTTCCGACACGGAGCGGGCCGAGGCGTTCTACAACCTCGGGAACGCCCAATTCAAGCAGCAGAAGTACAAGGAGGCGCTCGAAAGCTACAAGCAGTCGCTGCGGCTGAATCCCGGAGACATGGAGACCAAGTACAACTACGCCTACACCAAGCGGCTGCTGGACCAGAATCAGGACCAGAACGGCAGCGGAGGGGACGATCAGCAGAATCAGGATCAGAACCAACAGAACCAGAACGGCCAGAATCAGGACCAAAACCAGAATCAGGACCAGCAGAACCAGCAGGATCAGCAGAATCAGGACCAGCAGGACCAGCAGGACCAGCAGAACCAGCAGGATCGGCAGGATCAGAACGACGGTCAGGATTCCCCGAAACCCGACCGGCCGCAGGAGGGCGAAGGACAGCCCACCCCCTCGGGAATCTCCCCGCAGGAGCAGGAGCAGATGCTCGACGCCATTCAGGCCCAGGAGGACCGCACGCAGGAGAAACTCAAAGAGAAGAACAAGGGGGTCGTGGTCCGCGGCCGTAAAAACTGGTAAAAACACGTATCAACCATGCATTTCGCATCTCCATACTACCTTTGGCTGCTCGTGCTGCTCGTGCCGATGGCCGGCTACTACGTCTGGCGCACGCTGCAAGGCGGCGCCGCGATTCAGATTTCGAGCGTGCGCGGCGTCGCCAACGCCCCGCGCACGGTGCGCTACTACCTGCGGCATCTGCCCTTCGTGCTGCGCGCCGCAGCCTTCGCACTGCTCGTCGTGGCCCTGGCCCGCCCGCAGGACATCGAACAGAACGTCTCGACCAACACCGAGGGCATCGACATCATGCTGACGATCGACGTCTCGGGCTCGATGCTCGCCCGCGACTTCAAGCCCGACCGCATCACGGCCGCCAAGGAGGTCGCCGGATCCTTCATCGCCGACCGCTACGGCGACCGCATCGGACTGGTGGCCTTCGCCGGCGAAGCCTTCACGCAGAGTCCGCTGACCACCGATCAGAGTACGCTGCAAACCCTCCTGTCGCGCATCCGCAGCGGACTGATCGAGGACGGCACGGCCATCGGAAACGGACTGGCCACGGCCATCAACCGGCTGCGGGAGAGCGATGCCAAGTCGAAGGTCGTGATCCTGCTGACCGACGGCGTGAACAACCGCGGCGAGATCACCCCCATGACCGCCGCCGAAATCGCCCGGGCACAGAACATCCGCGTCTATACGATCGGCGTGGGGACGGAGGGCATGGCGCCCTATCCGGCCGTGGACATGTTCGGCAACATCACCTATGTCAAACAGAAGGTCGAGATCGACGAAAAAACCTTGACGGCCATGGCCGACATGACCGGCGGAAAGTACTTCCGCGCCACGGACAACGCCAAGCTCAAAGCCATCTACGACGAAATCAACCAACTGGAAAAAAGCAGGGTCGAAGTGCTGGAACACATCTCCTACCACGAGCTCTTCCTCGTGTGGGTGCTCGCCGCGCTGGGCGTGCTGCTCGCCGAGTTCCTGCTGTCGAACCTCGTGCTGAAACGTATCCCGTAAAAGAATCCCGTCATGTTCCGTTTTGCCAATCCGCAATATCTCTGGCTGCTGCTCGCCGTTCCGGTGCTGCTGATCCTCTTCGGGCTCGCGGCCCGCAGCCGCCGCAAACGCCTCGAACGCTTCGGGCGCCCCGAGGTGCTCGGCGAACTGATGCCCGAAGTCTCGACCGGGCGCGTGGCGCTCCGCTTCCTGCTTTTCTGCCTGGCCCTGACGTGCGTCATCCTCGCGGCCGCACGCCCCCAGTTCGGCTCGAAGCTCCGCGAGGAGAAGGCACAAGGCATCGAAATGATGCTCACGGTCGACATCTCGAACTCGATGCTCGCCGAGGATTTCCAGCCCAACCGCCTCGAACGCACGAAATACGCCATCGGCAAACTCTTCGAGGGTTTGCAGCAGGACCGTGTGGGTCTGGTGGTCTTCGCCGGAGAACCCAAAGTGCAGCTGCCCATCACGTCGGACTACCGCATGGCCCGAGCCTTCACGCGGAAGATCGACCCGTCGCTCGTCGCCGAACAGGGAACAGCCATCGGCAAGGCCCTGGAACAGGCCCTGCTGGCCTTTTCGAGCGACACGGAGCAGAGCCACGGCCGCGTCATCATCCTGATCACCGACGGTGAAAACCACGAAGACGACGCCATCGCCGTGGCCAAACGCGCCGCCGAAATGGGCGTCAGGATCTTCACCATCGGCATCGGAACCCCCGAAGGCGCCCCGATTCAGATCGGCGGCGAATTCATCAAGGACGAAAAGGGCGAGATGGTCGTCTCGAAACTCAACGAGGAGATGCTGGCGCAGATCGCCGACATCACCGGCGGCGCCTATGTGCGCGCAACGAAGCAGTCGATCGGGCTGGACGAGATCGTCAAGGCGATCAACGACATGGAACAGACGGAGCTCTCGACGATCCGTTTCGAGGAGTTCAACGAACAATATCAGTATCTGCTGATCGCCGCGCTGGTGCTGCTGCTGGCGGAGTTCCTGATCCTCGACCGCCGGAACCCGGTGCTGGCGCACCTGAACATTTTTCGTGAAAAACAGAACTCTGGAAACCCGTTATGACCCGGATTAAGGATAAATGCGTGTTGATCACCGGTGCCGGTTCGGGCATCGGGCGCATCATGGGACGGCTGGCCCTCGAAAAAGGGGCGCGCAAGGTGGTCGTCTGGGACCTCAACGAACAGAACATCGCCGCCTCGCTGGCGGAGTATGCCGCGCCGGACCGTACGGCCGGATACCGCGTCGACGTCTCCGATCCGCAGCAGGTGGCCGACACCTTCGCGCGGACCTGCCGCGAATGCGGCGAGGTCGGCATCCTGATCAACTGCGCCGGCATCATCACCGGCAACAAGACCTTCGACTGCCAGACGGTCGGAGAGATCCGCCGCACGATGGATGTCAACGCCACGGCACCGATGGTGCTGGCGTTGCAGGCCCTGCCGGCGATGATCGCCCGCAACGAAGGACACATCTGCAACATCGCCTCGGCCGCCGGCATGATCTCGAACCCCCGCATGTCGGTCTACGCCGCCAGCAAATGGGCCGTCATCGGATGGTCCGACTCCCTGCGCATCGAGTTGCAGGAGGCCCGCAGCGGCGTGCACATCACGACCGTCGCCCCCTACTACATCGATACGGGGATGTTCCGCGGCGTGCGTTCGCGCCTCGTGCCGATCCTCGACCCCGAAAAGACGGCCCGGAAGATCATCCGCGCCATCGAACGCAACCGCGATTTCCGGGGCATTCCGTGGGGATTCCACCTGATCCGTTTCGCGCAGGGCATCCTCCCCACGTCGTGGTTCGACCGCATCATCGGCCATTGGGCCGGCATCTACCACACGATGGACCACTTCACCGGACGCAAATAACCCCTTTCCGCCAGCCATGACACTCGAAAACACCCCCGCCGCACGCATCGAGGCCCTTGCCGCGGCCCAGAAAGCCTGTTTCCGCTCGGGAGCCACGCTCCCCGAGAAGTTCCGCCGCACGATGCTGCGCCGGCTGGATGCCGCCCTCACCAACTGGGAGCAGCGGCTCTGCGACGCCCTGTGGCAGGACCTGCACAAATCGCGCGAGGAGGCCGTCCTCACCGAGTTGAGCATCGTGCGGGGCGAGATCCGGCAGCATCTGCGCCACCTCCGGCGGTGGATGCGTCCCGAAAGGCGTCCGACACCGCTCAAACTCCTGCCCGCAAAGAGCTGCGTCCTCTCCGAGCCGCTCGGGCAGGCGCTGATCGTCTCGCCGTGGAACTATCCCGTGCAGCTGCTGCTGAATCCCCTCGTGGGGGCCATCTCGGCCGGGTGCACCGCGATGCTGAAACCCTCGCCCTACACGCCGGCCGTAGCCCGCACGATCGAGGCGATGATCCACGAAATCTTCGACGAGGAGTATGTCGCCGTCGTGCAGGGCAACCGCGAGGTAAACAAGCAACTCTTCGCCCTGCGTTGGGACGTGATCTTCTTCACGGGAAGCCCCGACCTGGGGCGGCAGGTCATGGAGGCCGCGGCGCGGCATCTGACGCCCGTGGTGCTCGAACTCGGCGGCAAGAGCCCCTGCATCGTCGACCGCGGCGCCGACATCGACGTGGCGGCCCGGCGCATCGCCTGGGGCAAGACGCTCAACGCCGGACAGACCTGTATCGCTCCCGACTATCTGCTCATCCACCGTTCGTTGCAGGAGCCGTTCGTCAAGGCCTACGCAGAGGCCCTGCGGCGGCTGCACGGCGACGACGCCCGCCAGAGCCCTCACTACGTGCGGCTGGTCAACGACCGCGCCTTCGAGCGGGTCGCCGGATACATCCGACAGGGCAAGGTGCTGGTCGGCGGAAGCACGGACGCCGCGGAACGCTATATCGAACCGACGCTGCTCGCGGAGGTAGACCCCGCGGCCCCGGTCATGCAGGAGGAGATTTTCGGCCCGGTGCTGCCGATGCTGACCTTCGAGCGGATCGACGAGGCTGCGGCGTTCATCACCGGGCGCGAGAAACCGCTGGCCCTCTATTACTTCGGACCGGAGAAGAAGGGGCAAGAGGTATTGCGGCGCACCTCGTCGGGCGGCTCGTGTCTCAACGACACGATCATGCACATCGCCAACGACCGCATGCCCTTCGGCGGCGTCGGGAACTCGGGCATGGGGCGTTATCACGGCCGCGAGAGCTTCGACGCCTTCTCCCACCGCCGCGCCGTGTTGAGTTCGCCCAAAAGGTTCGATCTCCCGTTCCGCTACCCGCCCTACAAGGGATTCCGCTGGGTGGAGAAGATCCTTTGAGAGACGGAAAAGGGGCAATCGGAATACGGCGTCCAAAGCGGCGGCGTAAAAGGACCGTCCGATCCGTTCACCCCTCGGAAAAGCGAAAACCCGGTTCCGGGATGCGGGACTTTTCCGAAAAATCCCTACCTTTGCACCGCAGGCCCGCTCTGTCGCTGCCGGCCACAGGCCGGGGGAGGAAAGTCCGGGCAACACAGAGCGCCACGCAAGCTAACGACTTGATGGCCGTGAGGTCATGGGAGCGTAACAGAAAACAACCGCCGGTAAAGGCGTCCGGGCGGGGCCGACGAGCCGAAAGGCCGCAGGATCCGTCGCCTGGAATTTCCGATCGGTAAGGGTGAAAAGGCGGGGTAAGAGCCCACCGCGGAGGCAGTGATGTCATCCGGCCGTACGTCCCGTGGGTTGCAAGACCATGTATACCGGCAATAAAGGGTTGCTCGTCCGATGCCGGGGGGTAGGTTGCTGGAGGCGGCAGGTGACTGCCGTCGTAGATAAATGACAGAGGCCCGGGGTTCGCCCCGGGAACAGAACCCGGCTTACAGGACCTGCACGTCAAAGGGGAGATCTTCGTTCGGAAGATCTCCCCTTGCCGTTTTGCCGCCCCGGAATCCCGTTTGCCGCCCCGGAGATCTGCCCCGGAATCCCGTTTTGCAGCCCCGGGAACCGCTCCTCTACATCAGCCCCATGCGCTTGCGGGCAAAGGGCATGACCCACGCCGGGGACTGCTGCTGCGACAGCAGGTCGCGCATGTAGTCCATGTAGGGCTCCGCGTGGCGGAAATAGGCCTTCAAGCCCTCGCAGAGCGAATTCTTGCGACAGCCGTCCGAACCCGTCTCGAAGCGGTGCTTCGGGCATTCGCCCCGGCAGGCGAAGTAGTATTTGCAGCGCAGACATTCCGCAGGCAGGGCGTTGCGCTTCGCCAGGCCGAAGTCGCGGCGCTTCTTCGAGCGGTAGATCTCCGCGAGCGTCGTCTCGCGGATGTTGCCCAGCAGGTATTCGGGGTAGACGAAGTGGTCGCACGAATAGACGTCGCCGTTGTGTTCGACGACCAGCGCGTCGCCGCACGTCTCGCCCATCGAGCAGACCCCCGGCTGCACACCGCACCACTGCGCCAGCGTGGCGTCGAACATCTGCACGAAGGTACGCCCCACATCGCTCACGACCCACTCGTCGAAGATGTCGCACAGGAACTTCCCGTACCCTTCGGCCGTGACGGACCATTCGGCCAGCCGCGCCCCTTCGCGGTCCGGCGAAACGATCAGCGGACGGTGGAAACCCTCCACATCGACGACATGTTCGACGGCCGGCAGGAACTGCATGTATTTGCTGTGCACCTCGTCGCGGAAGAAGCGGTAGATCTCCCCGCCGCGCCCCTCGCAGAGGCGGTTCACGACGCTCAACGTATTGTACTCCACGCCGCCGTGCCGGAACATCGAAACCGTCTGCATCACCCGCTCGAAGGTCGGCTTGCCGCCCTTCGTCACACGAAAGGCGTCGTGGATCTCCTGCGGTCCGTCGAGCGAGATGCCCACCAGGAAGTTGTTCCCTGCGAAGAGGTCGCACCACGCCTCGTCGACCAACGTGCCGTTGGTCTGCAACGTGTTCTCGATCCGCTTGCCGTCGGCATACTTCTGTTGCAACTCCATCGCTTTCCGGTAGAATTCGAGGCCCAGCAGCAACGGTTCGCCGCCGTGCCAGCAGAACTGCACGGTATCCACCTGGTTGGCTTCGATATACTGGCGGATGTAGCGTTCGAGCAGTTCGTCGCTCATCACGGCCTGCCGGCCTCCGTACTGTACGGCCTTGTCCAGATAGTAGCAATAATGGCAGTCGAGGTTGCAGGTCGAACCGGCGGGTTTGAGCATCGTCGTAAAGGCCACGGGCCCCACCTGCTTCTCGGCGTCCCGGAAGGTAAATATATCCTTGTTTTTCATCGGCAGCGTTTTTCGGGCGGAAGCACAAATCCGCACTCCGTCCCGGATCTTTCCGACAAAGATAGTGAAAGCCCGGCGCAAAAAGAGCCGGTCCAACCGGATTTTTTGCCGAATGGGCCTCCCGTTTCCCGAAAAAAGCCGCCGAACCCGCAAAAAAGATTATCTTTACCGACTGAAACCCCACACCTCTCGATGGACCTTCGGAAAACAGCCGTTCTGGGCGCATGGTGTATCCTCCTCGCCGCACAGGTGCAGGCACAATCGGGAAGCGTCCGCTTCCGCGTGGCCGACCGTGCGACGCGCGAGGCCGTTATCGGCGCCGTGGCCGAACTGCGCAGCCGAGGCGACTCGTCCGCCGCTCCGCTCTACACCGCTTCGGGCAGCGACGGACGCGGCTCCTTCCATCGGATCCCGGCCGGCGACTACCGGCTGACGATCTCCTCGCTCGGGTACGACTCCCTGCACCGCGACCTGCGGGTCGCCGCAGCCGAGGTCATCCTCGACTCGCTGTGGCTCACGCCCCGCGCCGAGGCCATCGACGACGTGGTGATCGAAACCCCCGCCCTGCGCTCCTCCGTACACGGCGACACGCTCTCCTACCACGCCGCGGCCTACAAGGTCGCCTTCGGGGCCGATGCCGGGTCGCTCCTCGCGAAGATGCCCGGATTGGAGATCGCCGACGGCGGAATCGCCGCGCAGGGCCGCAACATCCGGCGCGTCTACGTCGACGGCCGCGAGTTCTTCGGCAACGACGTCCTGTCGGCCATCCGCAACATCCCGGCCGACATGATCGAGAGCATCGACATCTTCAACACCCAGAGCGACCAGTCGGAATTCACGGGCGTCGACACCGGCGAGGGATTCACCGCCCTGAACATCGTCACCCGTCCCGACAAGCGCCGCGGCGCCTTCGGACGTCTCTACGGCGCCTACGGCATCCCGGACAAGTACATCGGCGGCGGCAACGTCAACATCTTCAATCAGGACCGCCGCATCACCATAATCGGGCTGGTGAACAACGTCAGCCGCCAGAACTTCTCGTTCGAGGACATCCTCGGGACCACCGAGGAGGCGAACGGCACGGCCGCCAACAAGAACTTCATGGTCAAGCCCCTGGACGGCATCTCGACGGTCCAGGCCCTGGGCGTCAATTACAGCGACGACTGGGGATCGAAGGCCAAGATCGCCGCCAGCTACTTCTTCAACCGCACGGACAACCGCAACGTCAGTCAGACCGAGAAGCAGAGCTTCACCTCGACCGACAAACTCGTGCTCTACGACGACGAAAACACGTCGCAGGCGCTGAACCTCAACCACCGCTTCAATTCGCGCCTCGACTACAAGATCGCGGCAGACCACTCGCTGATGATGCGCACGTCGTTCAGCGTTCAGGACAACGACAGCCGCAACGAACTCCGCAGCCGCACGGACAACCGCTTCTCCGAGGAGGAGATCCGCTTCGTCTACCGCCGCCGCAACTTCGGCGACAACGACAGCCGGGGCCTCAACTTCTCGAACCAGATCCTCTACCGCTACCGCCTGCCGGGCAAGACATCGCAGAACCTCACGCTCGGCGTCGGAGGCAGCTACCGCGGCTACGAACAGTTGAGCCAGCCCCGTCAGTACACCTTCCGGGACCCGGACGACACGGTCTGCGACACGACCGCCTACTCCTCGCGCAACATCTCCCGCACGGACCGCGACCAGCCCGGATATCAGATCTACGGATCGGCCAGCTACACCCGTTCGCTGACCAAACGCTCGCGCATGAGCCTCGAATATCGCTGCTCCTATGCCGAAAACAGCGTCGAGCGCAACACCTATGTGCTCACCGCCGAAAACCTCTTCCCGACGGAGCGCAACCCGAAACAGTCGGCCGAATACGGCTATTCGTACCTGACCCACCGCGTGGGCGCTACCTACCAGTACCGCTTCCGAAAGACCAAAGTGGCCACGACGCTCTATTACCAGCACGACGGATTCTCGGGGAACTACGTCATCCCCTATCCGACCGGGACCGAACGGACGTTCGACAACCTGACCTACAACGCCGTGGCGGAGATCTTCATCAACCGGAACAATACGCTGAAATTCAACGCTTCGGGCCGCACGTCGAACCCCCGGGCCACGGATTTGCAGAACATCGTCAACACCACGAACCGACAGAACGTCGTGGCCGGAAACCCGGGGCTCGAACCCGTCTACACCCACCGTCTCTCGGGGCAGTACATCCGCACGAACCCCGAACGGGGCCGCACCTTCACCCTCTCGGCCGAATTCGCCGCCAGCCCCAACACCGTTGCCGACTCGCTGGTAATCGACACCCCGGCGTTCGTCATCGACGACGAGGGGACCGCACTGGGCGAAGGCAACCAGTTCGTCCGCCCGGTCAACCTCGCGGGCTACCGCAACCTCCGGGCACAACTCAACTACGGATTTCCGGTGCGCTGGCTGCGCTCGAACCTCAACCTCCGGGCCGGGATCTCCGCGGGACGCCTGCCCAGCATCATCAACGGCGTGCGCAACAACCTCGCGAACCGCGCCTACAACCTCGGCGCCGTCCTGGGCAGCAACATCTCCGAAGCCGTCGACTTCCGCATCAGCTACACCGGAAGTTATCAGGAGAGCCGAAGCGCCTCGCAGGTACGCTCCATCGACAACACCTACTTCAACCAGCAGGCCCGGGCCGAGACGACCTTCGTCATCCGCAACCGCTTCGTCATCCGCGCCAACGCCGACTACGACCACTACCGCGGCATCACCGATCCGTTCCTCGAAGAGCGGCTGATCTGCAACGCGATGCTGGGCGTGAAGCTCTTCCGAAACCGCCTCGGGGAGATCAGCGTCGGCGTGAACGACCTGCTCGACCAGAACCGCACGACCTTCCGCCGCGCCGTCACCGGCACGACGCTCCGCTACGTCACGAACCTCGCCGTGGGACGCTACGTGGCATTCCAGCTCACCTACAACCTCCGCGTCTACAAACGGACCGGAATCCCGGGCCTCACAGCCCCCTGAAAACAGACACCGAACATGCTCGAAGAAGTCATCGCACAACGACTGCAAATCCCCCTGCCCCGGGTGCAGGGAACCGTCCGCCTGCTCCGCGACGGCGCCACGATCCCCTTCATCAGCCGCTACCGCAAGGAGGCCACCGGCTCGCTCGACGAGGTACAGGTCGCCGCCGTCAAGGAGTGGCTCGACCGCCTGACCGAACTCGAAACCCGGCGGCAGACCATACTCGACACGATCGAAGGACAGGGGGTGCTGACCTCCGAACTGCGCCGGCGGATCGAGGCGTGCTGGGACCCGACCGAATTGGAGGACCTCTACCTCCCCTACAAGCCCAGGCGCCGTACCCGCGCCACGATTGCCCGGGAACGGGGTCTCGAACCGCTGGCCGACCTCTTGCAGGCGCAGCAGACCCGGGATTTCGCGCAACAGGCCCGGCGGTTCGTCACGGCCGACGTCCCGACCCCGGAGGAGGCGATCGCCGGCGCGTGCGACATCGTCGCCGAACGCATCGCGGAGGACGAGCGGGTCCGCAACCGCCTGCGGAAGATCTTCGTCCGCGAGGGGCTCGTACGCTCGAAGGTCGTCAAGGGAAAGGAGTCCGAAGGGGCGAAGTACGCCGACTATTTCGACGCCTCGGCGCCGCTGCGCAGCATCGCCTCGCACCGCTATCTGGCCATGCGCCGCGGCGAGGAGGAGGGCGTGCTGCGGATCGCGGTCGAAGTCGACGCCGCGCGCTGCACGGAGGAGCTGCGGCGGTGTCTCATACGCCCCGGTTCGACCACCCGGCAATGGATGGAAGAGGCTGCCGCCGACTCGTTCAAACGCCTCCTGCGCCCCTCGCTCGAAACCGAACAGCTGGCCGCCGCCAAGGAGCGCGCCGACGACGAGGCGATCCGGATCTTTGCCGAGAACCTCCGCCAGCTGCTGCTGGCCTCACCCCTCGGGCAGAAGCGCGTGATCGCCCTCGACCCCGGATACCGCACCGGATGCAAGGTCGTCGTCCTCGACTCGCAGGGCAACCTGCTCCACCACACGGCGATCTATCCCCACCCACCGCAAAACCGCCGCGACGAGGCCGCCGCAACGCTCAAAAGCCTCGCCGCACGCTACCGCACCGAGGCCTTCGCCGTCGGCGACGGCACGGCAGGGCGCGAAACCGAACAGTTCGTGCGGGCGCTCGGGCTGGAAGGGGTCGAGGTCTTTTCGGTGAGCGAGGACGGCGCCTCGGTCTACTCCGCCTCGGCCACGGCCCGCGAGGAGTTTCCCGATCAGGACGTCACGGTCCGCGGCGCCGTCAGCATCGGACGACGGCTGATCGACCCCCTGTCGGAACTGGTCAAGATCGACCCCAAGTCGATCGGCGTCGGGCAGTATCAGCACAGCGTCGACCAGACAAAACTCAAAAACCGCCTGCATGTCGTGGTCGAGAGCTGCGTGAACCGCGTCGGAGTCAACGTCAACACCGCCTCGAAGCACATTCTGACCTATATCTCGGGGCTGGGACCCGCACTGGCCGAGAACATCGTCGCCTACCGCGCCGCCAACGGCGACTTCCCGAACCGGCGGGCGCTGCTGAAAGTCCCGCGGCTGGGCGCCAGGACCTTCGAACAGGCCGCCGGGTTCCTGCGCGTCGTCGGTGGCGACAACCCGCTGGACAACAGCGCCGTGCATCCCGAATCGTACCGCATCGTCGAACGCATGGCCGCCGACCGGGGCGTGAACGTCGGGGAGCTGTTGAAGGAGAAATCCCTGCGCGAGGGAATCCGTCCCGAACGCTATGTCGACGACCGGGTCGGGCTGCCCACCGTGAACGACATCCTCGAAGCCCTCGACAAACGAGGGCTCGACCCCCGCGAGCCGCTGCACGGATTCGCCTTCGCCCCCGACATCCCCACGATCGACGACCTGCGCTGCGGCATGCTCCTGCCCGGAATCGTCACCAACATCACGGCGTTCGGCGCCTTCGTCGACATCGGGGTCAAACAGGACGGGCTGGTCCACATCTCGCAGCTGGCCGACCGCTACGTCGCCTCGCCGGCCGAGGCGGTGCGTCTCGGACAGCAGGTCGAGGTCCGCGTCACAGGAATCGACCCCGCCCGCGGCCGCATCTCGCTCTCGATGCGCCGGAGTCCGGACGGACCAACAGACCGACAGAAACGCCGGGGCGGAAGTTGACGATCCGGGCAACTTGTCGTATCTTTGCCGAAACGAAACACCCTACACGAAGATGGCAGACGACTATCTGGGCCGGAAAATGGAGGAGTACCGCGCCCGTGCGGCGGCTCCGGCCGTGCAGAAAACCCTCGCATCCCTCAACCGGCTGCTGCTCAAAAACCGCAGCCACCGCGGCTACGACAGCCGTTTCACGGTCCGCGCGGACCAGCTCCGAAGCATGATCGAGGTCAACACGCGGATCCCGTCGGCACGGAACCAGCAGGTGCTGCGCTTCCGGCCCGTACTGGCCGACGAAGCACCGCTCGTGCTGCCGCACATCCGGCTCGGCGGAGCACTGCCGGAGCTGCACCTCCCGCTGCCGGGAAGCGAACCGAGGGCCTTCATTCTCATCTGCTCGACGGTTCCCGAAGACCGGTACGTGGATATCGACCTCGGGATCTCGGTCCAGAGCATGCTGCTGCGGGGCGTGGAGATGGGACTGAACGGCATCTGCATCGGGGCGTTCGACCGGGCGCGGATTCGCGAAGCCTTCGACCTGCCGTGGGAACCGCTGTTGATACTGGGCGTCGGGAAGGGTGCCGAGCAGATCGAACTGGTCGAGATCGGTGCGGAGGAGAACCGTGCCTACTACCGCCGCAACGGCGTGCATTATGTCCCGAAAATCCGCGTCGAAGAGTTGCTGATCGGGAAATAATCCGGGAATCCCGTTCTTCAAAAGTCCGGCGCGGTCTCCGGGATGATGATCATCCGCGACTTCCGCACCCGTGGAGCCTCACCGCAGGAATACTCCGGGCAAGGCTCCCGAATACTTTTCCATAGAAATCATTTGCAAATACAATTAATTTACTCATCTTTATGATTTGAGTGCAACAGCCATACAAAATATGCAGTCGATATTGATCGTAGAAGACGACAAACGAGTTGCCGACCTGCTGAAAGCGGGATTGGAGGAGAACGGGTATCAGGTAACGGCAGCCTACGACGGAATCATGGCATTGCGGCTTTTCCTGGCCAACAGCTTCCAACTGGTTGTATCAGACATCGTTTTACCCCAGATGAACGGATTCGAGTTGTGTCGCGAAATCCGGAAAATACACGCCGGAGTCCCCATACTGATGCTCACGGCTCTGGGAACGACAAACGACAAACTGGACGGATTCGATGCAGGAGCCGACGACTACATGGTCAAACCGTTCGACTTCCGCGAACTGACCGCCCGGATCCGAGCCCTGCTCAAACGACAACGGGAGACGAATCCCGCACCGCGGGAATCGCTCGTGTTCGCCGACCTGCAAATCGACCTGAACCGAAAAGAAGTACGCCGCGGGGACATTCCATTGCACCTCTCCCCCAAAGAGTACAAATTGCTGGTCTATCTCGTGGAAAATGCAGGACGCGTCATCGCCCGGACTGAAATTGCCGAAAAGGTGTGGGAGACGCATTTCGACACCGGAACCAACTTCATCGATGTCTACATCAATTACCTGCGCAAGAAAGTGGATCGCGATTTCGACGTTAAACTGATCCATACGCGTCCCGGCATGGGCTTCATCCTGACCGACAAGCCATGAAGATACGAACCTCTCTGACCCTCAAAAACACGGCTGCCACCGCCGCCGTATTCCTCGTATGCCTGACGGCGATCTACCTGGTCAGCGAACATACGCGCAGCAAAACCTTCTTCCATACCCTCGAAAGCGAGGCCATCACCAAGGCCCACCTGTTTCTGCAAAACCAGGTGGATGCCCGGATCATGCAGGAGATTCATCTCAACAACTGCAACTTTATCGACGAAGTCGAAGTGGCCGTCTATACGACCGGTTTCCGGATGCTCTACCACGACGCTGTCCAGAATGACATCATCAAGGAGGACTCCGCCATGATCTCCCGAATCCTGCAGGATCGCAGCATCGAGTTTTACGTCGGAGACTACCAGGGAATCGGCATGCTGTATGCATTCGATGGAGACAACTACATCGTAACGGCCGCAGCATACGACCGTTATGGGCACGACAACCTGGCCAAGATGCGGACTACGCTCGGGATTCTGTTCATCATAGGCGTGTTCCTGCTTTTCGTGACGGGCTATCTGCTTGCGCGCGCCGCATTGCAGCCGATTCGCGGAATCGTCCGTGAAGCGGGAGCCGTCACGGCATCGCATATCGACAGAAGGCTCCCCGTAAAAAACGCAAAAGACGAACTGGGAGAACTCGCATTGGCATTCAATGCCTTGTTGAGCCGACTCGAAACCTCCTTCAAGGCCCAAAAGACATTTGTCAGCAACGTTTCACACGAATTACGAACACCGCTGGCGGCTCTAATCGCCGAACTGGACCTGGCCTTACAGAAAGAACGGAACGAAGAAGAGTACCGCAAAGCCATCCATCACGCCTTGCAGGATGCCGCCCGCATGACAAAACTCATCGACGGTTTGCTCAACCTGGCCAAGGCCGATTACCGGCAGGAACAGATCAAAATGGAGGCGATCCGGCTGGACGAACTCCTGCTCGATGTCCGGGCCCTGCTCCTGCGCGCACACCCCGACTACCGGATCGAACTGCTTTTCGAACGCGAGGAGGACGACGACCGGATGATCACCGTCGAGGGCAATCTCTATCTGCTCACCATCGCTATTTCCAACCTGATCGAAAACAATTGCAAATACTCCGAAGACCACACCTCCTGTGTCCATATATCCTATTGGGACGAATGGGCCATCCTGCGCTTCTCGGACAGCGGCTCCGGCATGTCCGAAGAGGAGCTGCACAACCTTTTCACGCTCTTCTATCGCGGAGAACAGGAGTCGATGGCCGAAGGACACGGCATAGGAATGGCCCTGGCCCAGAAAATCGTCCAACTGCATCACGGGGAAATTGCCGCCCATTCGGAACCCGGACAGGGCACGACATTCATCGTCGAATTGCCTCACATATAACCCGGTCGGAGACGGAATACATATCCGCCGCCGCCCCCGATCAACGCCATACCGGATTCTAATGGTTTTCTAATACGGTTCTAATCGCTTTCTAACGGCTCCTGTGAGCCGTTTTTTTCATTTTTGCGGCGCCAAAATCGAATAGTAAAACTCAAAACAGCCGGTCATGTGGATGAAACGAAACAACACCCGGGTCCCGTTCAATGCCGAAAAGGTCTTCTTGGCGGCGACCCAACCGCTCGCTACGGCCTGCGGCTACTTTCAAACGACACCCTGCGGACTATCCCCCAAAGAGGCCGAACGGCGACAATCGTATTACGGAAAAAACGAAGTCGAACACGAAAAACGGAAAAATCCCGTAACGATGTTCATCAAGGCGTTCATCAATCCGTTCATCGGGATCCTGACCACATTGATCGTCATCTCCTACATCCTCGACGTATGGATGGCCGCACCCGACGAGAAGGATTGGTCCTCGATCATCATCATAGCGACGATGACCAAAAGCGAATCCTCCGACACGCCTATTTCAACAGTTTTTTCCAGACCGGGCTGAAAAATCTGATGGACCGGGCGATCCTCTCCCATGTCAAGGATCTTGACCTGGAAGCGATGAAAGACAACTATCGCAAGGTGGACAAAATCCCGTTCGACTTTACCCGCCGCCGCATGTCGGTTGTCATCGAGGACAATTCCGGCAAACGCCAGATCGTCACCAAGGGTGCCGTGGAGGAGATGCTCGAAATCTGCTCCCACACCGAAGTGTTCGGAGCGCCCTGTCCGTTCACGCCCGAACTGCGAAAAAAGGCGGCGGCCAATGCCATCAGACAATTGCAGAACTACGGAGTTTCGGTAAAGATCCTCTCGGGAGACAACGATGCCGTCGTACGCACGATTGCCCGTCAAGTAGGCATTACGGGAAAGACCCTCTCCGGACGGGAGCTGGAAGCATTGGAGGGAGAGGCTCTCTACCGGGCCGTACAGGAGACATCCGTCTTCTCGAAGGTCACGCCGCTGCAAAAAACACAAATCATCACATTGCTGCAAGACAAGCAGCATACGGTCGGGTTTCTGGGCGACGGAATCAACGACGCCGCTGCGTTGCGTCAGTCGGACATAGGAATCTCGGTCGACTCGGCGGTCGATATCGCCAAAGAGAGCGCCGACATCATCCTGCTGGAAAAAGATCTTATGGTACTCCGCGACGGAGTGATCGAAGGCCGCAGAACATTCGGCAACATCGTGAAATACATCAAAATGACCGCCAGTTCGAACTTCGGAAACATGTTCAGCGTAATGGTTGCCAGCGCGTTTCTGCCGTTCCTGCCGATGATGCCCATTCACCTGCTGGTCCAGAATCTGCTCTACGACATCTCGCAAACGACGATTCCCTTCGACCGTATGGATGCGGAGTACCTGCGGAGACCCCGCAAATGGGATGCATCGGGACTGGGCCGGTTCATGATCTGGATCGGACCCATCAGCTCGATTTTCGACATCACAACCTACCTGCTGATGTGGTACGTCTTCAAATGCCGGTCAGTGGAGATGCAGGCGCTCTTCCAGTCGGGATGGTTCATCGAAGGGCTGTTGTCGCAAACGCTGATCGTACATATGATACGCACGCGCAAGGTCCCCTTTTTCCAAAGCCGTGCTTCATGGCCCGTCATGGCCATGACCTTTTCGGTCATGGCAATCGGCATCCTCATCCCGTTCACACCCTTCGGTACGTCCATCGGACTGGTTGCGCTTCCATGGAGCTATTTCCCCTGGCTGACAGCCACGCTGCTGGCTTACTGCGTATTGACGCAGGTTGTAAAGAATTGGTACGTAAAACGGTTCAACACCTGGCTGTAATGCATGAAAAAGTGGATATACATGATGTTTGCGGCGGCGGTGCCCGGCTGCCACCGCCCCGCGGCCCAACCCCTATTCGGAATCGGATACACGACGGAGCTGCAAACCGATTTCAGGGAGATGAATTGGGTAAACCTCCTGAAAATGGATTTTTCCCGGACTTTGGGCAAGGGCTTCCGGATCGACCTCGGATCGATCAGTATCGCCAAGACACGCCCGGAGCGGCTGATCGACGACCGGCAGGGATTTTCGAATATCGAAGCGGACAACCTGCCTTTCTCGCTCTCCGTAGCCGGGCTATCGTTCAGTCGGGGGGCTTCGTGCCTTTTTGCCGGCCTCCGCAACATGAATGAAGACTATTTCGCCTCGCCCGTCACCTCGCTCTTTACAAACAGTTCGTGTGGCATTTTCCCGACGATCGCGGCGAATTACCCGATTGCCAATTATCCGTTATCATCGCTCGGCATCCATTACACGCATGAGAAAGAGCGTTGGAGAATACAGGCGTCACTATACAACGGCCGAGGCTACAACGGATTTGCAGCAGACAATTTTTTATTTCGTTTTCGCCCCGTATCGGACGGATTGTTCGGAATCACTTCATTAAATTATCGGAACCATGGAAGCAGCTATCATCTTGGCGGTGTTTTATATAATGGTTTTCATATTTGCGAGGCAGAAGCTGAAAAAGATCGTTGAGCGGAATCCTGTGGGGCTATGTCGAACAGCGTCTGACAAAGGGGTTATATCTTCTGGCACAATATTCAGCGGTATTCCCCTCGGATGTTTGGTGTCACAGGTTCGGCGGAGCGGGTGTGGTCATGCGATTCCGCACGGCCGAAGCGGGTTTTTTCTCTGGTTGCGCCGTTTTTTCCGCAGAGAAAGAGTATGCGTCGGAATTGACTTGCAGAATCACATTTTCAGATCATGTCGCCATCCAACCCGCAGTACACCTCATTCAAGGAGCTTGTGGTTTTCGGCAAATTACCTTGATGCGGCTGAACATCGCCCTATAAATTTCATCAGATCGACGTGGCTCGGAGGTGTGGGACGGACGCCGGGATGCCAAACGGATGGAACCGAAGGCCCCCGCCATCCGGTTGACCCGGGAAATGACGGCGTTCGACCTCCATATCAACCGGCTGTTGGCCGACGGTACGGAGTTGTCGATGGATTTGGCAAGAGTTCATGACGGAAGAGGGCGTGTGCAACCCGAATGTAAAGAAATAAACCGAAGCTTTCGCCGCGTTTTGGCGGAAGCTGTTTTTATCTTTGTGAAAAACCTTTGAACGATGAACTACTACGCTTTGATTGAACTCTTCGGGGGCTTTTTTGTCGCCTGGTGTATCATTGGGATACTCGTTTGTATCAGTATTGTCTGCCGAATGGCCCAGAACTACGGCCGTTCGGTCGGCGAATGGCTGCTGATCGCGATCTTCTTCTCGCCGATCGTCGCCATTATCGGTTTGGCGGCCCTGGGCAAGACGCTCGAAAAGCGGTTTGAAGAGTGGGAGTGGATGGAGACCCGGAAACGGATGGCCCGAAAGGAGATGGATGAGAATAACGATTATATGAACGTATCGGAAGCGGATCTGAAAGAGGTATAATGCCCGTCGTCCGTTCACGCCTCTTTCCCAAAGTATAATTGCACGAACGGTTAATGATTATTCGGTTTTATAAGTATAACGGGGTTCAGGACCCGATTATTCAATAGTGCGGTGATTGACTGCATGTTGAAATTTCGAACCGCCTGCACCCCTCTCCATCTGCACCCCACCCCGTAAATGAAAGAAGGCTTCTTAATCGCTAAAAATTAGCTGATTAGAAGCCTTCTTTGAGGTCTTAAGCGGACGCCATAAATTTGAATCTAATTTTACCGATTTTAATTTTATTTTATCTATATATCAATATTTTACAGCTGTTTTTCAACAACTGCGAGGTCTGGAAGTTTTCGAAAATTCGGCCGATGTATGACAAATGTATG
>DSTMR04002__coassemble_1133_pt1 | contig 20248 bp, 16 predicted proteins | sample DSTMR04002__metabat2_high_PE_025 | metagenome-assembled genome bin DSTMR04002
ATGTCGTCGGGAGTCATCCCGCAGATTTCGGCCATCTTCGGTCCGTGCGCCGGCGGTGCGGTCTACTCGCCCGCGCTGACCGACTTCATCATCATGAAGAAGGAGACCTCGAACATGTTCCTCCCGGGCCCGAAGGTCGTGAAGACCGTCACGGGCGAGGACGTGACGCAGGAGCAGCTCGGCGGTGCCACGATGCACACCACCAAGTCGGGTGTGGCGCAGTTCGCCGTCGATACCGAGGAGGAGGGTATCGAGCTGATCAAGAAGCTGATCTCCTACATGCCGCAGAACAACATGGAGGATGCTCCGCTGGCCGTCTGCACGGACAAGATCACCCGTCTGGAAGACTCGCTCAACGACATCATCCCCGACAGCGCCAACAAACCCTATGACATGGCCGAGGTGATCCGTGCGATCGTCGACGACGGCGAGTATCTGGAATCGGCCGCCGGTTATGCCAAGAACATCATCACGTGTTTCGCGCGCTTCAACGGACAGTCGGTGGGCATCATCGCCAACCAGCCGAAGTTCATGGCCGGCGTGCTGGACATCAACGCCAGCCGCAAGGCGGCGCGTTTCGTGCGTTTCTGCGATGCGTTCAACATTCCGATCGTGACGCTGGTGGACGTTCCGGGCTTCCTGCCGGGCACGACGCAGGAGTACGGCGGCGTGATCACGCACGGCGCCAAGCTGCTGTTCGCCTACTGCGAGGCTACGGTTCCGAAGATCACCGTGACGCTGCGCAAGGCCTACGGCGGCGCCTACATCGTGATGTCGTCGAAGCACATCCGCGGCGATATCAACTACGCCTGGCCGACGGCCGAGATCGCCGTGATGGGAGCCAGCGGCGCCGTCGAGGTGCTCTACGGCAAGGAGCTCAAGGAGCTGGCCGACAAACCCGAAGAGAAGGCCGCCTTCATCGCCGAGAAGGAGAAGGAGTACAACGACAAGTTCTCGAATCCCTACAACGCCGCCCGCTACGGCTACATCGACGACGTGATCGAACCGCGCAACACGCGTTTCCGCATCATCCGCGCATTGCAGTCGCTGGCCACGAAGCGTTTGCAGAACCCGCCCAAGAAGCACTCGAACATTCCTCTGTAACCTCGTAAAAATCGGAAATCATGATAATACAGGCAGTAAGTTGGGGCTGGTCCGAGATTCTGTGGGCTTCACTCATCGGCTTCGTGCTGGTATTCGTCGTGCTGGTGGCGCTGATCTTCATCATGAAGGGCCTCGGTGTCTGCTTCCAGCGGATGGCGACCGCCAGCAAGAAGCAGGTGGTTGCTCCGCAGCCGATGATCAGCCAGGAGGAGATCGCGGCGATCGCCACGGCGTTGAAAATCTACCGGAGCGCGCTGCACGACCGTGAGTCGGAAGTGGTGACGATCCTCAGCATCAAGCGGGCCTATTCGCCCTGGAATTCGAAAATTCACGGTTTAACCCAGCTTCCCGAGCGGAAATAGCGTTTTTCGTCGGAATCTGACAATCCAGAAACAACAATGAAAGATTACTCACTGAAAATCAACGGACACAAATACAACGTCCAGATCGACGACGTGAACGAGGACTCGACGGTAGCCCGCGTGAACGTCAACGGTGTGGACTACGAAGTGGAGATCGAGGGCGCGAAGTCGGTATCGGTCTCCAAGCCGCAGGTTGCCCCGGCTCCGAAGTCGGCCAACAGCGGCATGATCATGCCCTCGACGGCAACTCCCTCGCCGCGACTGTCGGCGATTCCGCCCTCGTCGGGTTACAGCGTGAAGAGCCCGCTGCCGGGTACGGTGCTGGGCGTGAAGGTCGCCGTGGGCGACACGATCACGCAGGGCCAGACGCTCGTGGTGCTCGAAGCCATGAAGATGGAGAACAATATCGACGCGGACCGCGGCGGCGTTGTGAAGCAGATTCTCGTGCAGCAGGGCGGTACGGTCATGGAAGGCGATACGTTACTTGTAATCGAATAGGCGTATGTGGACCGCACTGACATCCAGTACCAATTTTGTGTTGGAGAGCCTGGAAACCTTCGCCGAGTCGACGGGCGTTGCGGCGCTGTTCGAAGGCATGGGCTGGGGCAACGTGGCGATGATCGCCGTGGCGTTCGTGCTGCTCTACCTGGCCATCAAGCATAAGTTCGAGCCGCTGCTGCTGCTGACGATCGCCTTCGGCATGCTGCTGACGAACCTTCCGGGTGCCAACATGTTCCACACCGAGCTCTTCGCCGGCGGACACGTCCACTGGGACATCTTCGTGGCGAAGGCCGGACTGCTGGACTACCTCTATCTGGGCGTGAAACTGGGCATCTACCCGTGTCTGATCTTCGTGGGCGTGGGTGCGATGACCGACTTCGGACCGCTGATTGCCAATCCGAAGAGTTTCCTGCTGGGCGCAGCCGCGCAGCTGGGCATCTTCCTGACGTTCATCGGGGCCTACGCGCTGGGCTTCTCGCCCGCGGAGGCCGGTTCGATCGGTATCATCGGCGGAGCCGACGGTCCGACGTCGATCTACCTGACGGCCATTCTGGCTCCGGACCTGCTGGGTCCGATCGCCGTGGCGGCCTACTCGTACATGGCCCTTGTGCCGGTGATCCAGCCGCCGATCATGCGCCTGCTCACCACCGAGAAGGAGCGCAAGATCAAGATGCGCCAGCTGCGTCCGGTGTCGAAGACCGAGAAGATTCTCTTCCCGCTGATCATCACGGTGATCATCGCCCTGCTGCTGCCGTCGGCCGCGCCGCTGGTGGGCAGCCTGATGCTGGGCAACCTGATGAAGGAGTGCGGGGTTGTGGACCGTTTGTCGAAGACCGTGCAGAACGAGATGATGAACATCGTGGTGATCTTCCTGGGTCTCACGGTGGGAGCCACGGCCACGGCCGAGGCGTTCATCAACGCGCGTACGCTGTTCATTCTGCTGCTGGGCGTGATTGCGTTCAGTTTCGGGACGGCGGGCGGCGTCCTGTTGGCCAAGATTATGAACCTCTTCGCCAAGGACGGCAACAAGATCAACCCGCTGATCGGTTCGGCCGGCGTATCGGCCGTCCCGATGGCTGCGCGCGTATCGCAGACCGAGGGTCAGAAGGCCGATCCTTCGAACTTCCTGCTGATGCACGCCATGGGTCCGAACGTGGCCGGCGTGGTCGGCTCGGCGGTCGCTGCGGGTATCCTGCTCTCGTTCCTGGGATAGGGATCCGCATTGAAAATGAATCCGGGGCCGATGTCAAGGACGTCGGCCCCGGATCTTTTTGTCAGTGTCAGATGTTTCTCTGCCCCTCCTTTCCTCGTATGGGCGGGGCCTTTCGGGTCGGAAAATCCCCGGGATGAAAAATATTTGCGAAATGATTTTCAACCTGTTTTGCAGAACCAAAACTTTTTCGTACCTTTGCGCACCCGCAGAGTGCGGGAAACGGATTACAACAAGTTAAATTAAACGTAATGGATTCTTTAAGCTACAAGACTATCTCGGCCAACGCCTCGACCGTCACCAAGGAATGGGTGGTGATCGACGCGACGAACGAGGTATTGGGACGTCTTGCATCGCAGGTCGCGAAGATCCTCCGAGGCAAGAACAAGCCCTGCTACACGCCCCATGCGGATTGCGGTGATTATGTCATCGTCATCAACGCGGAGAAGGTGAAGCTCACGGGCAACAAGATGACCGACAAGGTCTACACACGCCACACCGGGTATCCGGGCGGCCAGCGCTACGCCACGCCGGCCGACTACCTGGCCAAAAAACCGACGTTCCTCATCGAAAAGGCCGTCAAGGGAATGCTTCCCAAAACCCGCCTGGGTGAGAAACTGCTCACGAACCTGAAGGTTTATGCCGGAGCGGAGCATCCGCACGCCGCACAGAACCCGAAGACCATTAAATTAAACGAGATCAAGTAAGAGAGTTATGGAAGTTGTAAACACCGTAGGTCGTCGTAAGGCCGCTGTGGCTCGCGTATTCGTGAAGCCGGGTAAGGGTCAGATTACAATCAACCACAAGGAGCTCGCCGTCTATTTCCCGCTCGAAATTCTCCAATTCCAGGTCAAGCAGCCGCTGCTGGCCACGAATACTGCCGAGAGCTACGACATCACCATCAACCTCGATGGCGGTGGCATCAAGGGACAGGCCGAGGCCGCTCGTCTGGGTATCGCTCGCGCACTGTGCGAGATCGACGCCGAGATGCGCCCCGTGCTGAAAAAGGCCGGCTTCCTGACGCGCGATCCCCGCGAGGTTGAGCGTAAGAAGCCCGGACAGCCCGGAGCACGTCGCAAGTTCCAGTTCAGCAAGCGTTAATACGCACGACCGGAATTTCGGCAACGCACGGCGCCGGTTTTCAAATCGGGAGGACTACGGATTATTTATATATATGTATTACCTTTCGGTTGCCGCGCCGCGGAAAACTCCCGGGATCGGACGTTCCGCTACCCGCCGGAGTTGAAGAAAAGAGAATTAGAATCAATTAACGAAACGAATTAAAATGTCACGTACAGATTTTAATACATTACTGGAAGCCGGTGCGCACTTCGGACACCTGAAGCGCAAATGGAACCCGAAAATGGCTCCTTACATCTTCATGGAGAAGAACGGCATCCACATCATCGACCTGCACAAGACGGTGCTGAAAGTCGATGAGGCTGCGTCGGCCCTGAAACAGATCGCCAAGAGCGGTCGCCGGGTGCTGTTCGTAGCCACGAAGAAACAGGCCAAGGAGATTGTTGCCGAAAAGGTGGCAGCCGTCGGTATGCCCTACGTCACGGAGCGTTGGGCAGGCGGTATGCTGACCAACTTCCCCACCATACGTAAAGCCGTCAAGAAGATGGCCACCATCGACAAGATGACCAACGACGGCACGTTCGATAATTTCTCGAAGCGCGAGAAACTCCAAATCGCCCGCCAGCGTGCGAAGCTGGAAAAGAACCTGGGTTCGATTGCGGACCTGACGCGCCTTCCGGCCGCTCTGTTCGTCGTGGACGTACAGAAGGAGGCCAACGCCGTGAAGGAGGCCAAACGATTGAGCATCCCCGTTTTTGCCATGGTAGACACTTGTTGTGATCCGACCGACATTGATTACGTGATCCCGGCAAACGACGATGCAGCCAAATCCATCGCGGTGATCGTAGAGGCCATGTGCGCTGCCATTGCCGAAGGCACCGAGGAGCGCAAGCTCGAAAAGGAGAAGGAGGCCCAGGAGGCCGAGGCCGAGGGCGCCAAGAAGGAGGGCAAACCGCGCATCAAGAAGGCCGTGAAGGCTTCGCTGGATGCCGAGGAGGCCGCCGTGGCGGAGGTTGTAGCCGCCGTGGAGACTCCCTATGAGGAGCCCGCAACGGAGCAGGCCGCACCTGCCGGGGAGGCAGCCGCAGAGGCCCAGGCCGAGTAATTTGGAAGTAGAAACAATCGAAAAAGTACAAAAAGACTATGGAAATCAAAGCTGCTGATGTAATGAAGCTCCGCAAGATGACCGGTGCCGGCATGATGGACTGCAAGAAGGCCCTGATCGAGGCAGAAGGCGACTATGCGCGGGCCCAGGACATTATCCGCGAGAAGGGCAAGCTTGTCGTGGCAAAGCGTGCGGATCGCACGGCGTCGGAGGGCGTTGTCGTAACGAAGATCGTGGGTCAGAAGGCCTATATTCTCTGCCTGGCGTGCGAGACGGACTTCGTAGCCCAGAATGCCGAGTATACGGCTTCGGCCGAGGCCATGCTGGAGGTTGCCGTAGCAGCCGACGCTGCTGACCGCGACGCACTGCTGGCCACGAAGAACGCCGAGGGCCATACCGTCGAGGAGATGGTTACCGAGAAGTCGGGCCAGACGGGCGAGAAGATCGAACTGGCCTACTATGCCCGGATCGAGGCTCCCTACTGCGCCGCATACGTTCACTTCAACAAGAAGCTGGGCACGCTGCTGGGCTTCAACAAGGAGGTTCCGGCGGAGGTCGCTCACGTGGTAGCGATGCAGGCTACGGCAATGGCTCCGGTTTCGATTTCGGAGGCCGACTGCCCGGCCGAGGTTGTCGAGCACGAGCGCAAGATCGCCGTGGAGGCCATGAAGCAGGATCCGAAGAACGCCAACAAGCCGGAGGCCATTCTGGAAAAGATCGCCGAGGGCAAGATGCGCAAGTTCTTCGAGGAGAACACGCTGCTGAACCAGCTGGTGGTAGGCGAGAAGGAGACGATCGCCGAGTACATCAGGAAGGCCGACAAGGATGCCACGGTAGTTGCCTACAAGCGCTTTGCACTGGGCGAGTAATCGCGACCGCAGCATCTGTCAGAAAACAGACCGGAGAAGACTCCGGTCTGTTTTTGTTTTTCGGGTGCGTGGCGGTCAGCGGAGAATCCGCCGAAGCAGGCGCAGCGGATAGCAGCGGAGGGGGCCGAGAAGCATCCAGATCCGGGCCAGCAGCAGGTGGAGGGGTGTGCATTCTACGGTTCCGCAGATCCGCTCGCGGGGCACGGATTCCCGGCCGAAGGGGTTTCCGTCGCCGCGGAGGAGGATTCTTGTGCTTCCGACCTGCGCGATGCGGTGGATGACGAACTGCCCGGAGTCGGTTTCGGCCAGCACGACGTGTCCGCGCCGCAGGTCGCCGTTGCGCAGGGGCCGCAGGCGGATCCGCTGGCCGCTGCGGAAGAAGGGGAGCATGCTCTCGCCTTCGATGCGGATTGAGACTTCGTGCCCTTCGGCCAGCAGTTGCCGGATCATGCGGAAGGCGGGGCGGTTGGGGAGTGTTTTCATGGCTGCGGGGTATGTGCGGGAGTTGCGGTCGGCTGCGGGTGTTCTCCGGGGGGTTGGCGCCCGAAAACGGTGTTGCAGACCAATCGGGCCGCATCGGCATCGGGACGACATTCCAGCCGGAAGACCGGCACCTGCCCGATTACCTGTGTGAGTGTTTCGCAGATGCTTTCGCGCAGCTCCGTGTCGCGGATGAATGCCGGAGGGGCCGAAGGCAGGAGCGCTCCGAGCGCCTCGATTGGAGCAAGCCGCCGGATCCGGTTTTCGGGCGCCTGCACAAGCCGCACGATGGCGGCCACGGGTGCGGATTCATTGCGGTAGCAGGGGACCTTCCCGCTCCACGGAGATCCCCAGACGCGGACCGCACCTTCCGTAAGCCCGAGGATGGGGCTGTCATCGTTGAGCAGGGATGTGCCGGGGATGTGCCGGCACCAAAGTCGGCTGTGGGTGCTTTTCCCGGTTCCGGACTCTCCGAGAAAGAGAAGCCCGGCGTCGCGGTACCGGATTGCGGAGGCATGGATCGCTATGGCATTGCGGCGCAGAGCCGCCAGATTGAAGAGCATCCAGACGCCGAACCGGAACAGGGCGGGGTGGTGATGGATGGAGAAGTCGCATGAGGTACGGTCTCCGGTTTCGGATGTCCGGAAGCGGGCCGCAGGGGTTCCGTCGCGGGGAACCATTTCGAGCAGGAAACCGGCATTGTCACGTCCGAAACGACAGTCGGCTCCGGCATCGGGGAACTCGAACCGGTGCAGTTCCTGCCAGCCGGGGGCTGGATGGATGCGGGTGACGGCTCCCGGAATCAGCTCCGGCATGACTCCTTTACATTCCCGCGGGGCGACCTCGGGTCCTGCGCTCCTCGCCTGCCCGGCATCCTTCCGCGGGGCGACCTCGGGTCCTGCGGCCCTCGCCCGCCCGGCATCCTCCCGCGGGGCGACCTCGGGTCCTGCGCTCCTCGCCCGCCCGGTATCCTCCCGCGGGGCGACCTCGGGACTTGCGCTCCTCGCCCGCCCGGCATCCTCCCGCGGGGCGACCTCGGGACTTGCGCTCCTCGCCCGCCCGGTATCCTCCCGCGGGGCGACCTCGGGACTTGCGCTCCTCGCCCGCCCGGCATCCTTCCGCGGGGCGACCTCGGGTCCTGCGGCCCTCGCCCGCCCGATCGGCTCCGCCACGGCAAACGGTCGTAATGCCTCGGCGAAACGCCTCGGAATCAGCTCCTCCGGGAGCGAGATCCGTATGTCGGCAATGACGTATTCCATCGTTCAGTCTCCGTTTCCGAGATCCAGAATCCGCCGGCAGTGGATGAGCGAATGCGCACGGTGGGCGATCATCAGCAGAGTCCATCCGGGATGCTCGCGTGCGAGGTCGTCCAGCGACCGGAGCAGGGCCTCCTCCGTGCGGTCGTCGAGCGCTGCCGTCGCTTCATCGAGAAACAGCACGTCGGATTGCCGATACAGGGCCCGGGCTATGGCGATGCGCTGCCGCTGCCCGCCCGAGATCCGGGACCCGCACGCTCCGACCGGCGTGTCGATCCCGCGGGGCAGCGACGCGACGAATGCCCCGGCCTGCGCCCGCTCCAACGCTTCCCGTACCCGCTGACGGTCGATCTCCTCGGACGGCAGCCCCGGAGCGACGTTCTCGGCCAGCGTTCCGTTGCGGAGAAAGGGGCGTTGCGGCACATACCCGATCCGGTTCTGCCAGAGCCGGCGCGTGGCCGGCGTCAGCAGAACCCCGTCGATGCGTATTTCGCCCTCCGTCGGTTCGTAGAGCCCCAGCAACAGCTGGAAAAGGGTGCTCTTCCCGATCCCCGAAGCGCCGCGGATCCCGATGCGCTCGCCCTTGCGGATCGTGAAGTCCAGCCTGCGAATCACCTCCGGGCCTCCCGGATAGCGGAACGAAACTCCGCGGAGCGTGATTTCGTGCTCGAACGGCAAGACCCCGGTTTCTCCGTCTCCGTCGATCTTCTCCCGGGGCGTTCCACGGGCGATGACCCGGACCTTTCCGTCGGCTCCGCTCGTTCCGACACGGTTGTCGATTCCCTCTCTGCTGCGTCCATCCTTCTTGCCGGAGCGCCCCGGATTCTCGGAATCCCGGACCTCCACCTTGCCGAAGGGCCCCGGATTCTCGGAATCCCGGACCTCCGCTGCGGCGATTCCGTCCGCCGCGCGCCGTAGAATGGCCATCGTGTAGTGGTTGCGGCGGAGGAGGGTCCATGCGGTCAGCAGGCTCCGGATCGAGGGCATCAGCCGCAGGGCCGCCACGGCGAACACTCCGAACCGCAGGGCCGTAGCCCCCTTCCCGAACCCGACCAGGACGAGCAGCACCAGTCCGACGGCCAGCCCGCCCTCGACGAAGAGCGCCGGCATCCGGTTCGTGGCGGCCTCCTGCGCGCGGGCGCGGACCGCCTCGTCCAGCGCCCGGTCGAATTCGCGGAGCATCTCCGGGAAGGCTCCGTTCACCTCCATGTCGGCGTATCCGCGGAAGGTCTCGGCAACGATGCGGGCCTTGTCGCGCTGTGCGCGGTGCTCCGCCGCCCCGATCCGGTCGAAACGCCGCCGGACGAACCTCCCGTAGGTCCCTCCGACGGAGAGGAAGAGCGCCGTGACGAACGCCGCCGCGAGCGGGGCATGAAGGGCCAGCGCCGTGAGGAGCAGCAACAGCAGTATCCCTTCGGCGAGGATCGAGGCGGCGGGCCGCAGCACGCCGCACGTGAAGGTTTGCGTGACGACCTGGATGTTCCGCACGAGCGTCGCCGGATCGGAAGCGTCGATGAAGGCCATTCCCCGGTCGTGGTAGGCGGTGTAGAGACGGCGAGAGAGCGTGCGGTAGAGATCGCACAGGAAGTTCCGCTCGATGCGGAACAGCCGGAGCGAGATCCGGGCTTTCAGCGCCGTGAAGAGCAGCACGGCGATGCAGATCATTCCGGCCAGCAGCCGCGGCGACGCGCTTCCGCTCCGGATCCATGCACCGGGCGACGCCCCCTCACCGGAGAGCGCTGCGGGATCGAGCGCCAGCATCAGCAGGGGCAGCAGCGCCGCCAGCCCCGCGAAGTCGAGCGCCGCCCGGGCAAAGAGCGTGGCGACAACGCCGAAGCTCCGACGTCGGAACCCGGCCGGGAGTATGTCGAGGATTTTTCTCAATCGTCCACCTTCTCGATTTTACCGAGACGGACATACCACAAAAATCCTTCCGTTTTTGCATATCCCATTTCGCGCAGCAGGCGCATGTATTCGCGGATCTGGCGGCGGTGGCTTTCTGGATCGAGCTCCCCGAACTTGTAGTCCACGACGACGACGCGCCCGTCGTCGCCGATCATCACACGGTCGGGGCGTCGTGTGGAGGTTTTCCCCGGGCGGATGATTTCGTACTCGTTGCGCACGCGCCGCCACTTCCCGCCGAACCATTCGCGCACCTCGGGATGTGCCAGCGCCCGGTCGATCTGCACCCGCAGCGCCGCGGCGTCGCTCTTCGCGAGGATGCCGTCGTCCTGCATCTGCGCCACGGCCCGGTGGATCTGCTCCTCGTCGTCGGCCAGCTCGAAGGCGCGGTGCATCAGGATTCCGAAGTTCCGGGGCGAGAGTTCCGTGTCTCCCTCCTCGAAATAGCGCTGCGAGGGGAGCCGCAGCCGCAGGTCGGCCTTGTCCGTGGGATAATCTTCCAGAATGACGTGCCGGGGCTTCGCCGCCGCCTTTTTTCTGTCGGGCTCGGGCCCCGTGAACTCTCCGAATGCAAAGCGCTCGCCCGTTTCGTCCGCCGTGTAACGCCCTTCGATGCCGTCGAGCAGGGCCCTGTCCCCCTCGACGCGGATGCTTTGCAGCAGCAGGGCGCCCACCGTGCGGTCGTTCCTGCGGGGGATGAAGACGTGCAGGGAGTCGGCGGCGCGTGTGAGTGCCACGTAGAGGAGGTTGATGTTGTCGACGTGCGTGTAGACCAGCTCGCGGTAGTACTCCGGCGAGAACTCCGAGTCGGCCATCGCCCGGCGGTAGCGCACCGGGAAGCGACCGATCTCCCCGACATCGCCTCCGGCGGCCTCGGCCCAGACGATGTTCTGGATCGTGCCGCTCGGCCTGGGGTCCAGCTGCCAGGAGCAGTAGGGGATCACGACGGCGGGTTTTTCGAGTCCCTTTGCCTTGTGGATGGTGGTGATTTCAACCGTTGTGAGGCTTTCGTCGACGCACAGCGAACGGTTGCATCCCGTCTCGTCCCACCAGCGGAGGAAGAGCTCGATGTCGGCGATCTTCGACGAGCAGAAGGCAATGATCTGCTCGTGGATGGCTTGCAGATAGGCGGTCTGACGGCGGTCGCCCTGCAAGTCGAACTCCATGACGATGCGCTCGAAGGCCTCCTCGGGCGAGAGCAGGCGGATCGAGCGGAAGAAGAGCCGCTCCGACTCGCTCAACGGACGGTCGAACGGATGCCCGAGCCCCTGGTTGAAGAGGGCCCGGGGGAGTGCGTCGTCGGGATTCAGCGCCAGCCGCAGCGAGGCGACGATGAACGAACTGACGGGTGCGTTACCGATGATGAGGGCCTCCTGCGTCATGACGTCGAAGCGGTGGCGGGGATCGGTGTTCCGCTGCTTGAAGTCGAGGAGCTCGGCGGCGACTTTTGCGCCGTCGCGGGCGCTGCGGACGAGGATCAGGATGTCGCAGGGGCGGAATCCGCGGTCGAGCAGTTCGCAGATGCGCTCCACGACGGGCGGGCGCTCGTCGAAGGTCTCGACGGCGACGTATCCCGGATTCGAGGTGCGGCGGCGCGGAATCTGGGCGTGTTCGCGGTAGGCGTCGGTGAGGGTGTCGTGCAGCGGTTCGGCCTCGGCGCGGGGGATGCCGCCCGCCTGGACCGCCGCGTCGAGCGCCTCGTTGAGGGAGCGGTTGTCGGCCTCGACGATGCGTTCGATGATGCGGTTGTTGAACTCCACGACCTGCGGCAGACTGCGCCAGTTCTCGCGCAGGACGTCGACCTGTGTCTCCCGGGGCCCGAGGGCCTGCCGGGCCTGGTCGTGGAGGATCCGCCAGTCGCCGCCGCGCCAGCGGTAGATCGACTGCTTGATGTCGCCGACGAGGAGCACCGAGGTCTCCTGCTCGTCGGTCTGGGCCATGGCGTTTTTCAGCAGCGGGAGGAAGTTCTCCCACTCCTTGACCGAGGTGTCCTGGAATTCGTCGATCATGAAGCGGTCGAAGCGGTTTCCGACCTTTTCGTAGATGAACGGCGCGTCGTTGTGGTCGATGAACTCCGCGAGGACGTATTTCGTTTCGGAGAGCAGCATGAGGTTCTGCTCCTCGCAGAGCTGCTGCACGCGGGCGTAGAGGTCCGAGAGGAGAGCGAAGCTGCGGTAGTTCTCGCGCAGCAGGTCGCAGGTGTTCCAGCGGCGGAGGTTCGTGTCGTAGAGGTTGCACATTTCGCGCATCAGGGGCCGCAGCTGCGGTTCGAGGTTGCGGGACGGGCTCCCGATCTTTCCCCATTGGGCGGGGTCGCCGACGGCGTCGGCCACGCGCTTCTTGTATCCCGCGACGGCGCCGTCGGCCACGGCGTAGAACCAGGGTGCGAAGCCCCGGCTCTTGTTGGGGAAATCCTCGACGGAGAGCCCGGCTCCGGCGATGATCTCCACGGCGCGCACGGCCGCCGCGCGGAAGGCATTCCGGGAGGCGTCGGCCGCAGCCGAGGCGCGAGCGACGATCCCGCGCAGCTCCTCGCGGGAGCGAGCGCGGCCGAGTGCGGCCTTGTTCTTCTCCTTGAAGAGCTCGCCGGCGAGCGAGAGGATGCCGTCGCGGATGTCCCACTTGCGGCCCTCGTCGATCCGCTCCTGGACGAACTCCGTGAGCCAGCGTTGGAGGTCGCGGTCGACGGTGATCTGCTCGATGAGCGCATCGGCGCCTTTGGAGAGCACGGAGGCGGTTTCGATCTCGACGTTGTAGTTGAGGTCGATGCCGAGCTCCTTGATGAAGGCGCGCAGGATGCGTTGGAAGAAGGTGTCGATGGTCAGGACCGTGAATCGCGAGTAGTCGTGGAGGATCCTGGCGCGGACCTCGGCGGCGCGTTTGCGGATGGAGTGTTCGTCGGTGTCGAGCTCCTTGCGGAGGTCCTCCAGGTAGGAGCTCTCCTCGCCGGCGGCGAGCGTGTGTATCTCTTTCAGGATGCGGGACTTCATCTCCTCGGTGGCCTTGTTGGTGAAGGTCACGGCCAGGATGTGGCGGTATAGTTCCGGCTGTCGGATGACGTCGCGGACATATTTGTAGGCCAGCTGATAGGTCTTGCCGGACCCGGCGCTCGCATTCAGAATCTTCGCTCTCACTGTTCGGAAATTCGTTTCGGGGAAGTAAAAATACGAAACAAAACCCGAAATTCGCAAGAATTTCGTAAATTAGCCGGACAAAACACCATCGAACAATGAAAAAAACGATTCTTACCGTCCTGATGCTGTGCATCGTCGGACTGACCCGGGCGGAGTCGCCTGCGAACTCCGGAGAGCAGCGCGAGTGGCTCACCTCGTTCACGGCCGTGGAGGTCACGGCACCGGTCGATCTTCATTTTTACCGGGTCCCCGACACCGAGGCGCCGAAGATCATCTATGATACGAAGGGCTCCTATACGACACGATTCCGTTTCGGCGTGCAGGACAAGGTGCTGCGGATTTCGGAGCGTCCCGATTCGCGTCGTCCGGAGCGCACGCAGGTTTCGGTTTACTATAATTCGCTGGACCGTATCGCCATCGCCGATGCCGTGGCGACGTTCGACAGCACGCTCGTGGCGACCGTTCTGGACCTGACCGTGGGGGGCATGGCCGAAGTGAAGGCTCCGATGGCGGTCAAGGACCTCAAACTCGACATCACGGGCAAGAGCCGTGTGACGCTGACGGGCTCGGCGCGTTATCTGACGCTCTTCATCTCGTCGGGCGTGCTGGAAGCCGCGGCGCTGGAAGTGATGTCGGCGGTTTCGAACGTGACGAGTTCGGGCACGGCGTCGTTGTGGGTGACGGACCGCTTCGAGGGCAAGACCTCGACGGGCGGCAAGATCACCTACAAGGGCTCTCCGACGATCATTCGCGGGAGCATGAAGTTCATGGGCGGCGACATTACGCGGATCAGGGAGTAAGAACCGGCGTCGGATCCGCATCCGGCCTGTATTTTCGTCCGCTCTTTTCGCCTCGATTCTTAATTCCACCCTCCCTTTCGGAGCTTCTCTCCGGACCGGACATCCGACCATGAAGAGTTTTCTTTACGAAGTAGCCGCAGATCTGTATGCCCGTTACGGGTCGTCGCTTTCGGAACGCTCGGTGCTGTTTCCGTCGCGGCGTGCGCGTCTGTTTTTCGTCGATGCGCTGTCGCAGATTGCCGACCGGCCGATGTGGCAGCCCGCGTGGACGACGATCGACGAACTGATGAGCGAAATCTCGGGGCTTCGTGCGGGCGACCGCGTGCGCCTCATCACGGAGCTCTACAAGATCTACTCGGAGTACCACGACGAACCGTTCGACAAGTTCTATTTCTGGGGCGACCTGCTGCTGACGGATTTCGACACGATCGACAAATACGCCGTCGATGCCGACCAGCTGTTCCGCAACATTACGGAGATCAAGGAGCTCGAAGCCGACATTTCCTACCTCACACCGGCGCAGTTGCAGATCGTGCGATTCTGGTCGTCGCTGGGCCCCGAGGCGGACCTTTCGGCCGAGAAGCGGCGTTTTCTGGCGATCTGGAAGACCCTCGGGCCGGTTTACCGCCGCTTCCGGGCGCGGCTCGCGGAGCTGGGCATCGCCTACGGCGGGATGATCCAGCGAGCGGCCGCCGACCGCATCCGCGAGGGGGCGTTCTCGTTTCCCGAGCCGCGGCGCTATGTCGTGGCGGGCTTCAACGCCCTGTCGGAGTGCGAGAAGCGGCTGTTCCGGTTTCTCGCGACCGCTGCGGAGACCGATTTCTACTGGGATTACGACACCTATTACAAGGACTCCGCGGAGCAGGAGGCGGGGATGTTCGTGCGTGAGAACGTCGTGCAGTTTCCGCCGCGGGGCGAGGTGTCGCACGACCACATGTCGTCGCCGAAGGCGCTGACATCGGTTGCGGCGGTCTCGAACGCCGTTCAGTGCAAGTATGCGGCGAAGATCCTGCAAGCGCTCTCCGGGGGGCGTCCCCTCGACAAGCGGACGGCCGTCGTGCTGACGGACGAAAACCTGCTGCTGCCGCTGCTCTATGCGCTGCCGAAGGAGATCGGGAAGGTCAACGTCACGATGGGTTTCCCGCTTCGTGCGAGCCTGGCCTATACGTTCGTCGAACGCCTCGTGGAGTTGCAGGCGCACCGCCGCCGCAAGGGCGGCGGCTGGACCTTCTACCACGCCGATGCCGCGGGGCTTCTCGCACACCCCTATGTGTCGGACTGCGATCCTGCGGCGACGCGGCGGATGCAGGAGGAGATCGTCCGCGAACGGCGCATCTCCGTGGATGCCGCCTGGCTGGGCCGCAACGAGCTGCTGTCGGCGATCTTCTCGCCGGCGGAGACGTGGCACGAGCAGTCGGACTGGCTGCTGCGGGTGGTCGGGGCCGTGGCCCGCATTCCCTACGAGGGGGACGACGCCCGTCAGCGCGTGGAGTTCCTGGCGGTCATCGCCGAGGAGATCACCAAACTGCGCAACTCGCTCGACGAGTGCGACGTGGAGCTGACTCCGGAGGTCTATGCGTCGCTTCTGCGGCGGCATCTCCAAACGCTGCGCATCCCCTTCGAGGGGGAGCCGCTCGAAGGGGTCCAGATCATGGGTATCCTCGAAACGCGCAACGTGGATTTCGAGAACGTGATCCTGCTCTCGATGAACGACGACAACTTCCCGGGCAACCACATGGCGCAGGCGTCGTTCATCCCCTACAACCTGCGTTCGGCCTACGGGCTTCCGACGCCCGAGCACCACGAAGGGGTCTATGCCTACTACTTTTACCGGCTGCTGCAACGGGCCGGGCGTGTGTGGATGCTCTACTGCTCGCATGCCGACGACAAGTCGACGGGCGAGCCGAGCCGCTACATCTACCAGCTGGACTACGAGAGCGGCTTCCGCGTGGCGAAGGAGGAGGTGGGCGTGGACGTGAATCTGGCGGAGACGCCGCCGATCGAGGTGGCGAAGGACGTCGGGGTGCTGCGTCGCCTTGCGGCGTTCACCGATGCGGCGTCGAAGGCGACGCTCTCGCCGACGGCCTTTTTCCGGTATGTGGCGTGCCCGCTGCGCTTCTATTTCCATTCGGTGGCGCGGTTGGAGCGCGACGACGAGATCTCCGAGGAGGTCGATGCGCCGATGTTCGGCACGATTCTCCACGCCGCGGTGCAGAAGCTCTACACGCGGATCGTCGGCGAGAGCCACCCGGGCGACACGCTTCGGGCGATGCTCCGCACGGGGGAGGTCGGGGCGGCGGTCGAGGCGTCGATCAACGAGAATTACCTGAACGACCCGCAGGCCACGTCGGACGACTATACGGGCAACCTGCTGCTGGTGAAGGATATCGTGACGCGCTACCTGCGGGGCGGGGTGATGCCCTACGATGCGTCGCACGACGGATTTGCGGTGCAGGGGCTGGAACAGCGCATCGAATACGGATTCGATTTCGAGAGTGCGGGACGCACGCTGCGCATGAAGTTCGCGGGCATTGCCGACCGCATCGACCGTCTGGACGACGGGACGCTGCGCGTGGTGGACTACAAGACCGGGGCCGCACACCTCGATTTTGCGGGGATCGGGAGCCTGTTCCGCGGGGAGGGAAAACAGCGCCTTTCGAACGTGCTGCAAACGCTGCTCTACGCGATGATGCTCTACCGCACGCGAGGGGCGGATGCCGTTCCGACGCTCTATTACGTGCGTTCGATGAACCGCCCGGACTACGATCCGACACTCGTCGACCGCGAGCTGGACATCCGCGGCTGCCGTTACTCCTGTTATGCGGAGCGTTTCGAGACGCTGGTGCGCGAGACGCTCGCGGAGCTCTATGATCCGTCGACGCCGTTCCGGCAGTGCGCCGATGCGGACACCTGCAAATTCTGCGATTTCAACGTCATCTGCAAGCGGTGATCTTTTCGGAAGGCGCCCTCTCTGCGCGCTCGGACGCGCCCTTTTCTGTGCGCTTTTGCCGGCCCTTCTTCGTGCCGGAAGCCCTCGGAATGATTGTGCCCGCTGCCGGGATCTGCCGTTGAAAGCCCCTTCCGGACGATCGTCCGCCCCGCGGTCCCCGGGAGCCCCGTTAGAACAACGAGCAACGGTCCGGGACTTCGGGCGTTCGGATTCTGGTCGCCGGGGCCGGTCATGGCCCGGACGGGATCCGGAACTTGCCGATGACGGAAACTGCCGGCATGGCCTTCGGGCGCTGCCGCCGGACGGGATTCAGAGCCTGACGACGAAGTAGGAGGCTCCGCTCCGGTGTGCGGCTTCGATGCCGATGGCCGAGTCTTCGAAGATGAGGGTTTCGCGCGGCGAGCAGCCTTCGCGGCGCATGACTTCCAGAAAACAGTCGGGAGCCGGTTTCGGCCGTTCGATGTCGGGGCCTGCGAGAATGCCGTCGACCCGTCCGAGCGGGCATCCGTTTTCGGGAGGGGTTGTTCCGACGCTGCCGGGGGCAGCGTTTTTTGATGCCGGATCGTCGGCGGGGCCTCCGATGCCGAGGTGGCGCATGACGTTGTCGATGTTGTCGCGGCTTCCGGTCGAGACGATCCATACGCGCCCGCCCCGGGACTGGAACTGACGGCAGAATTCCCACAGCGGACGGTTCAGCCGCACGGTATCGAAAAACGTGGGGTAGAGTTCGATCTTGCGGCGGCGCAGGCGCTCGCGCTCGGCGGGATCGGCAATCCCGAAGCGAGTCAGAAACTCCTCGCAGCGCATGCCGAAGTAGTTGGTCGTGTACTCCTCCTCGGTGAGGGTGTATCCGGCCTCGCCGAGCGCCGCGACGTAGGCCAGGGTATTGGCCCGTCGGGTGTCGGCGAGCGTGCCGTCGAAGTCGAGCAGGATGAGCCGGATGCGGGAACTGTCGGAAGGTTGCATGTTTAGTCGAAGGATTGCATGCCGGCCTGTGCGATGCGCATCAGACGCTGGTATTCGCCGGGGGTGAGCTCCATGAAGAAGTAGTGGATCGGGTCGACGCGCATGCCGTCCTTTCGGACCTCGTAGTGGAGGTGGGGCGAGAGCGAGAGCCCCGTATCGCCGGAGAGGGCGATGATGTCGCCGCGGCGGACGCTCTGGCCCTTTCGGACGTTGATTTTCGAGAGGTGGCTGTATGAGGTTTCGTATCCGTTTCCGTGGTCGATGACGACGGTGCGGCCCTGCGTGGAGCTGCGCGAGGAGACGTCGCGGACCACGCCGTCGGCCGTAGCGAAGACGCGCGAACCTTCGGGGATGGTGTAATCGACTCCCTGATGGGCCTGCAAGGTCTTGTAGAAGGGGTGTATGCGCATGCCGTAGGAGGCGGTCAGCAGGGTGAGCTGCTTGTTGATGACGGGCTGGATCGAGGGGATGTTGTCGCAACCGCGGCCGACGGTGTCGATGCGGGCCTGTAATTGGAGGTAGGAGTCACCGAGTTCGGAGAGGCGCCGTTCCATCTCGATGACTCCTTCGCGGAGTTCGCGTTTGAGCTGGCGGGTCGAGCGACCGACGATCTTCTCGTAGGTGGCAGCCTGCTGCCGTTCGATCTCCGTATTGAAGTCGTAGGGTTCGGATTCGAAGAGGATGCGGAAGACGTTTCGGTCGCGCTCTTCGAGGTTGCCGAGGACGCGGGCCAGGGAGTCGTAACGCAGTTCGAGACGCCGGTACTCGTTGCGGAGCAGGTCGGTGGAGTGCTTCATCTGGTACTCGAACGGGGTGTCGAAGAAGATCGAGAACCCGATGTAGTAGAGCACGGCGGCTCCGAACCATACGAAGAGGTGTACGGTTGCGCGGATGATGCGCTGTTTGCGGCGTTTGCGTCTGCGGAGGCGTTCGAGATCCTTTTTTCCGGCCATGTCGTCAATACTTTTCGAAGTTGGTTTCGCGCAGGTTCTCCATCAGCCGTTCGTACTCTTCGGCCGACATGTCGCGGTTGAAGTAGTTGATCGGGTTGACGGGCACGCCCTTGTGGATCACTTCGTAATGGAGGTGCGGGCCCGTGGATCGACCGGTGTTTCCGACTCTACCGATCATCTGTCCGCGCTTGACCTTTTCTCCGGGTCTGACGAGCACGTCGCTCAGGTGGGCGTAGCGGGTCTTGTATCCGAATTCGTGATCGAGGAGAATCTGGTGTCCGTATCCGCCGTTGTAGCCTGTTCCGTCGGCGATCTTCACGGTGGCGTCTCCCGTGGCGTAGACGGGGGTGCCTCGGTCGCTGCCCAGGTCGATGCCCTCATGGGATACGATTCGGTGCAGAATGGGGTGGAAACGCCGGGGGCTGAATGCGCCGATATGGTTGTTGTGCAGGGCCTTGCGGTCGATGGGCCAGATGGCGGGCACGGCGGCGGAGAGCTGCTCCTTGTTCTTGGAGAGGAGTTGGAGTTCGTCCATCGAGACCGATTCGAGATAGAGCGTGCGGGCCAGGGCGTCGATCTGTCGCCAGGTTCCGACCATCAGGGGCGCGTATTCGTCGTCGGCCATCGGGGCGTATTTCGAATCGGGGTATGGGTTCCAGACGCCGGGGATCGCGAGCGTGTCGGTGGCGAAGAGCGAGCGGTAGACGTAATTGTCGCGATGGCGGATCTCGTCGACGCGCTGTTGGGCGGCGCGGATGCGGTCTTGCAGGATGCGGTATCGGATTTCGGTCTCTCGGTTGTCGCGCAGGATGCGGTACATCTTGGGGGTGTAGAAGAAGTAGGAGAAGAGCACGTTGGCGATCGACACGAGGATGAATCCGATGAGGATTTTCCGGATCAGGCGGTAGGTTTTGAGCCGGAAAGGGGCCGTGACGACATCGCGCGTGAGGACCTGTGCCTCGTGCGAGAGTTCGCCGGCTCCGGCCCGGAGCGCCTCGGTGGGGAATCTGTGACCTTTTTGACCCATTGCGGAAAAAACTCTGTCGGTGAGGTGCAAATTTAGTTTAAAATGTGTAATTTTGCAACCCGAATCAAGAACGCGGAAATAGGATAAATCAATATACGATGGAGTCAAATAAAATCAGACAGGCCTTTCTGGACTTTTTCGAGTCGAAGGGTCATGCAATCGTACCTTCGGCGCCGATGGTGGTGAAGGGCGACCCGACGCTGATGTTCACCAATGCGGGCATGAACCAGTTCAAGGACATTTTTCTGGGGAATGCGCCGCGGAAATATCCGCGTGCGGCCGATACGCAGAAATGCCTTCGGGTGTCGGGCAAGCACAACGACCTGGAGGAGGTCGGACACGACACCTACCACCATACGATGTTCGAGATGCTGGGCAACTGGTCCTACGGCGATTACTTCAAGAAGGAGGCGATCGAGTGGGCGTGGGAGCTGCTGCACGACGTCTACAAGCTGCCCGCCGAGCGGATGTACGCGACGGTTTTCGAGGGCTCGGAGGAGGATGGCGTGCGGAAGCTATATGTCGGATACATCCTGGCAAAAGCTGTGG
>DSTMR04002__coassemble_1141_pt1 | contig 20153 bp, 17 predicted proteins | sample DSTMR04002__metabat2_high_PE_025 | metagenome-assembled genome bin DSTMR04002
GATGCTCTATTCAATTAAGCTACGGCGCCTTTCCTTTATTGCGAGTGCAAATGTACGGCAAAATTCCGAATCCTGCAAATAAATCTTTTAAAAAATTTTCGGAATCGCTTCCTTTCCGCTTTTTGCGACCTGTTTGCCGCACGCCGACAGTGGGTTGTACTCCCGGGTTGCAGCTTCGGGCGACTTCTGTCCTCCCCGCCCGGCGGGTTATTTGATCTCCCGGTCGGGATGCTGCTTCAAAAACTGCTCCCAGCTCTGCGACCCGCCCTTCGAAGCCGCCTTCTTGCCCCCTCCGAGCCCCTTTACCCGCTCGTCGCCCAGCGCGGCGTTCAGCGGGCTCGCCGTGGCGAAGTAGTGGCACAGAGCCACCGCCATGCCGTCCGTAGCGTCCAGCCGACGCGGCGGGCGGTCGAGGGTCAGCAACCGGCAGACGATCCCCGCCACCTGCTCCTTCGTGGCCGATCCGCGCCCCGTGATCGACTGCTTGATCCGCATCGGGGCATACTCGAAGACCGTCAGGCTGCGGCTCAATGCCGCGGCCATCGCAACCCCCTGCGCCCGACCCAGTTTCAGCATCGACTGCACGTTCTCCCCGAAGAAGGGCGATTCCAAAGCCACCTCCCGAGGCCCGTACTCGTCGATCAGCGCCCCGACCCGCTCGAAGATGTAGCGCAGCTTGGCGTAGGGGTCTGCGAGCTTGTGCAGGTCGATGTCGCCCAGCACCACCGAACGCACCGTGCGTCCCTCGACCTCCAGCACGCCGTAACCCATGTAGTTCGTGCCGGGGTCGATGCCCATGATGCGGTATTTCTCCTGTGCTTTCATTCCGTTGCGCAGCCGTGTTTGTCCTCACCCGAGGTCCGGGTCTGAAAAAGCCCCTCCCTCCCGTTGCCGCGGAAAGGAGGGGTTGTGACGCCGGACGCGGAATCCGTCAGTCGAGCAGTTCGGCGATCTTCTCGTAAAGGGCCTCGCCGCGGAGGTTCTTGGCGACGATCGTGCCCTCACCGTCGATCAGGAAGTTCGACGGGATGCCTTGGATGACATAATCCTCGCGGGCCTGATTCTCCCAGCCGTTGACCTCGCTGACGTGAATCCAGTTCATCTTGTTCTTCTCGATGGCGCCGAGCCACTCCTCGCGGCCGTTGTCGAACGATACGCCGAAGATCTCGAAACCCTTCTTGTGGAACGCATCGTAAGTCTTCTTCAAGTGGGGCACCTCGCCCATGCAGGGACCGCACCACGAAGCCCAGAAGTCCAGCAGCACGTACTTGTTTGCCGGGTTCTCGACAACCGATTTCAACGATACCTCGTTGCCGTCGGCATCGGGCTGCACGACGTCGATGCAGGGTTGTCCCACTTCGGTCTTGATCATCTGCTCAACGTCCCGTTTGAGGTCCGTCAGGAGTTTTGAGGCCTGCAACTCGGGTGAGAATCCGGCGATCTCTTCCAGCAGTTTCTCGCTCTCCAGATCGTTGATCTGCTGGACGAGCATGAAGGCGCCGAAATAGTTGCCGCGGTTGGCCTGGTAGACCGAGTCGAAGAGGGCATAGTACTCCTCCTCGATGGCGGCGCTGCGTTCGTCGGAGGTCTCCGGGTTCTGGGCCTCGAGGATCAGGGCGCGGGCCGCCTCGTTCCATGCGGCATTGGCGTCGTTGGCCGGGGTGCCGGTGGCGATCTTGAACATCGGGTTCTCGGCGTCGTCCGAGATGGTGATCGTGCCGGGTTCGAGGAAGAAGCGGGCGTAGAAGGAGCCCGAGTCGTCCTTGGCGTCGCTCAACATGTACATCGCCGGGCCTTCGACCGTGCCCTTGAAGCGGAATGCGCCGTTGTCGACTGCGGCCGAATCGATGACCTGCTGCTCCTCGTCGAAGAGGTAAACCGTGCCGGTCACGCCTGCGAGGTTGCCCTCGACGATGAACCGGTTCTTGCTGCCGCAGCTGCACAGCGCGGCGGCCGAGAGAGCCATAAGGAGTACTTTTTTCATGGTTTCTTTATTTTTGGAGTTCTTTGATCTGTTTTTCGAGCTCCTGGACGCGGCGCACCAGCTCCGGGAGGTTCTTGAAGACGGCCGACGAACGGTGGTACTGCATGCCCGGGAGGGCGGGGTAGCCGAGGCGGATCTCGTCGTCGCCGACGTTCTTGTCGATACCGCTCTTCGAGCCGACCTTCACGCGGTCGCCGATCGTGACGTGGTCGGCGATGCCGACCTGCCCGGCGAGGAAGCAGTTGCGGCCCACGCGCGAGGTCCCGGCGATGCCGGTCTGGGCCGACGAGACGGTGTTCTCGCCGATCTGCACGTTGTGGCCGATCTGGATCAGGTTGTCGAGCTTCACGCCGCGGCGGATGATGGTCGAGTCGGTCTTGGCGCGGTCGATGCAGGTGTTGGCGCCGATTTCGACGTCGTCCTCGATGATGACGTTGCCCAGCTGGGGGATCTTGTCGAAACCGCCCGCGGCATTGGGCATGAATCCGAATCCGTCGGCGCCGATCACGGCTCCGGCGTGGAGGATGCAGTTCGCACCGACGGAGCAACCTTCGTAGATCTTCACACCGGGATAGAGCGTCGTGTTGTCGCCTATCGTAACGCCCCGTCCGAGGTAGACCTGGGGGTAGATCTGGCAGTTCCGGCCGATGGTCACGCCCTCCTCGACGACCGTGAAGTCGCCGATGTAGCACTCCTCGCCGATGCGGGCCTTCTCCGACAGGGAGGCGCGGTCGCTGATCCCCTTGCGTCGGGGTTTCGCGGCGTTGTACATGGACAGGAGTTTCACGACGCAGGCTGCGGCGTCGTCCACCTTGATGAGCGTGGCTGCGACGGGCTGTGCGGGTTCGAACGAGCGGTCGACCAGGACGATCGAGGCTCCCGTAGTGTAGAGGAAGGGCTCGTATTTGGGATTGGTGAGATAGGCCAGCGATCCGGCCTTTCCCTCCTCGATCGAGGAGACGGTGTGTACCGAGGCGTTCTTGTCGCCGAGGATGTCGCCGCCCAAAAATCCGGCGATCATTTCGGCCGTAAATTCCATCATAGTCGTTCGTTTAGAGGTATTGGTTGATGTCGATTCCTTGTGGGAGGAACTCCTCGACGTTGCGTCCGAAGGCGAGGACTTCGCGGACGGTCGACGAGGAGATGTCGGCCACGGGGGCCGGGGTGAAGAGCATCACGGTGGTCAGCGCCGGATAGATGCGGTGGTTGGTGGCCTCCATCGTTCGTTCGTACTCGAAGTCGGTGGTGTTTCGGACGCCGCGGATGATGGCGCAGGCGCCGACCTCCTCGGCGAATTCGCCGGTGAGACCGGTGTAGATGCGGGCCTCGACGCGGGGTTCGTTGCGGAAGACGTCGTCGATCAGCCGTTTGCGGTTTTCGACGGTCAGCAACCCGCATTTGGCGGTATTGTTGCCGATGCCGATGACCACGCGGTCGAAGAGGTTCAGGGCCTCGTCGACCAATGCTTCGTGTCCGCGGGTGAAGGGGTCGAACGACCCCGGGAATATCGCGATTCGTTCCATATCGGACAAAGGTAGAAAAAAAACGCAAACCCCGCACGTTTTCCTCCGATTATTCGTGCGGAGGGGCTCCACAGTGTGTCGGGCCGCCTTTTTCCGGGGTTGCCGGGTCTTCCGGGAGCGGGCAGCGGGTCTCGGGAGGTTGCGGGTCCGTTCAGCGGTCGATTCTCACGTCGAGCACCACGGGCAGGTGGTCCGAAGCCTTCTGCACGCTGCCGGCCTCGAAGCGGTCGAGGACCTGCGCCTGAAGGACCTCGCACCCGGCGCCGTTGTCGAGCTGGAAGATGTAGTCGATGCACTCGCGCGGGTCGTCGGACGGATAGGTGGGGTTGCCGGGGGTCAGGACCTTCCACGCGCGGCGCAGGATTCGCAGGGTTTTCGAGTCGGGGGTTGCGTTCATGTCTCCGCCGAGGAAGACGGGCTTCGTCGATTTACCGTAGTGCTCCTGCATGATGCGGTTGACCGTGGCGGCCTGAATGGCCTGCTGTTCGGCGGAGACGTGGTCGAGGTGGGCCGTAGCGAGCACGAAGCGGTCGAATTCCGAGACGACAAGCACGCGCGGTTCGGCGCCGACCCCCTTTTCCAGCACGACGGAGAAGGTCCGGAGGGGCTTTTCGCGGCTGACGATTCCGGCGCCGTAGCTGCCTCCGTCGAAAGGCATGGCGGCGCCGAAGGTGAAGGCCCAGCCGCCGAGGAGTCCGGCGATGCGTTCGAGCTGGAAGACCCGGCCCGTGCGGTTGGTGCAGCTGTCGAGTTCGTTCATGCAGACGGCATCGGCTCCGATCTCCTGCATCATGGCGGCGATGAGCGGGTAGTCGTCCGCGATGTATTTGTTGAAGATGCCGACGTTGTAGGTGACCAGTCGGGTGACTCCGTCGGCTTTCGGGGCGAGGGGCTTTTTCGGGGCGTTGTTGCGGGGTGCGGCTGTGGCTGCGGAGAACAGCAGGACGGCTGTCAGCAGAAGTCCTGCTCGGAGCAGTTTCGAAGATTCGGTTGTCATGGCTGCTGTTGGTTGGGTTTGGGTATTTTTCCGAACAAAATTACGCATAAGTTTCCGGATGTGCAATCTTTTCCGGCGGGGAACCGCCCCGTTCAGCGTTCGATCCGGATGTATTCGGCGTAGACGATCCGCGTGTGTGGGTTCGAGGAGACGATCTCCTGCCGGAGGGCTTTGGTTCCCCATCGTATGAAGAGGAAGCGTCGGGGGATGCGGTGAATGACCTGCCGCAGGGTGTCGACGCTGCTCACGCGGCAGCGGACCGAGTCGTGGGAGATGCACCCTTCGATGCGGACCCAGGGGTCGTGCCAGCGGAAGGTTTTCAGCGTGTCGAAAACGGACGCTGCCGTATCCCGCCGGATGACGGAGTCGCGGAGCGGGGCATGGAGGTCGGTTTGCGTTGCGGCGGCGATCTTGGCCGTGGCTTCGAGACGGCGCAGGCGGATGCCGAGGCGGCGGATCTCGGCGGCATCTTCGGTGCGCAGGCGTTCGAACTCCGCGCAGCGCAGCCGCAGGACTCGGGCTGCGGCGGCCTCCTCGCCGGCCCGGGTGCGGTAATGGGTGAGATCGGAGGCGAGGGCTTCCTGATTCTGGACGAGACGTCGGTTTTCGCTCCGGAAGTGGCGGAGTGCGACGACGAGTGCGGCCGTGACCAGCACGGCGTAGAGGATAAGGTATTTTTTCATGATCTGCGGGATTGGTTGACCCCGCAAGATAGGATGTCCGGGAGGCGTCCGGTTTCTATTTTTTTGGGAAAATCCTGTAATTTTGTTTTTTAAAATTTTTGTTTTGTTTCAATGCAAATACGTTTGGCGTCTTCTATTGGTGCCCCATTACCCTTTTTATCGGCGATATTTACTATAATACTTTCACGTCCACCAAATAATGGTTCAATATAATATGCATAACTTTGATAATGCTTGATAAATGATGAAATGTATGCTTCTAGTTGGGATATAGCATTTAAAACCATAGAATTGGCCTCCTCGTCTTTACTTGTGATATTTAGGTCTTCAATATTTAGTTTTACAAGAAAAGAAAATGCTCCGAACTTTTTTGTGATAGCTCCTCTTGTTATTTCTACACTTACTTTCGCGATTTCTACATTATTAAAGAGTTCGTCTGATAATAAAGACCAGTCGGATTCGTAGATAACTTTCTTTACATCTAAAATCCCTTGCATCTTTATTTCTCCGTCATATGAGATATAATAATGATTAAATGCGTCTCGAGAAATTGAATAGATTTGATTTACATCATTTTTTCTTAATAATAGTCCGTCTCCACTAATTTTAATTTTGTGTAAAGAAAGACCTCGTCCTGATACATTAGCGTGTATTTTATGAGTCTTAACTAACCAAAGACTATCTGTAATATGCCTAATAAATGCCATGCTATCTTCTTTTTGTCTTCGAATTAAGTTAAGACTATCTGTTATACGTTTCACTTTTGTTAGACTATCCCGTTCTCTTAAAATACGTTTTGCTGTGGTAATACTATCGATGTGTTTTTTTAATGAGAGTTGAGCTTTAATTATGCTATCTCTTTGTTTTTTTTGTTTTTGTATATTTATGATGGAATCAGCGATAATCAATCGAGAATATATATTGTTATATGCTCCTGATTGTTTCTTTTTTAAAACGATCTTAACTGCTTTGTTATATTTATTTTCAATCTGTTTTTGCGATGAGCCTCGCTTATATTTGGTGAGAATTTGTCCATTAAGATCGATAAAACCATATTCTTCGGGATATAATGCCTTATTTATATCATTAGAAGACATAATCGGCCCTATGATAGAATGCTGTTTTATGTCAACATTTATGATTCCGACTGTGGCTATATCATCTTTGGTAAAATTCTCTGCTTGGCTAAATTGAGGCAAGATAATCCATTTTCCAAGAAGATCTTGATATCCCCATGTAAATGCATTTTGTTTTTTTGGTTTGATTTTAAGATTAGCTTGTGGATATGTGTATAGAGGAATAGTAACTAATAATAACAAGAAAAATAAATTCTTCATTTTGGCTCGTATTTATTGGTATTCGGGTTATATTCAAGTATGATTCCTAAATCATCTTTGAATTTTGTAACCATAGAAACGCTTGGGTTGAGGTAAAATAAAGTTGTATTTTCCATCAAGAAACCGCCTCGTGATAAATATTTAAACCGATGTTCTATCGTGTAACCAATAAATGATGGCTTAAAATTTTTTATTAAACTATCGATTTTATATCGAATAGAATCGATTTGAAAATTGTATCTGATTAATTGGTTATTTATATTTTTTAGTTGTTGGTCTAAATAGGGCGTATTAACAATGGCAAAACTATTGAGTTGATCCATACTTTCTTTGGACTTTTTGATGAGGCGTAAATTTTGTTCTGTTTTACTCTTTTTGGTCTCCAACTCTAACAGCATCTTTTTATTTGTATTATAAATACTATCATCCTCAATCCGGGTAAAAAGACTGTCAAGAGGCCCAAATGATATGCTTTCATATGAATTAGGATGGACCATTGTGTGTGCAAGCATTTCTTTTATTCGTGATTGTGCAATTTCTTCATTAGAAGGGTGATGGCACGAGATAACAAATGCCGTTGATATTAAAATTGCAATGATGATTTTTGGCGATTGATTCATGTAATTCCCGAGGATAAATGTTTCATAAAAATAAGAATAAATCTTATTTTCTCAAAAATAAAAGAAAATTTTTTGAGATAAGTTATATAAATTGGGAAAGTCTTGTTAAAGAAGTTTTTCAGCGATCCGCTCGGCCAGGAAGGTCATCAACGGCAATCCGTTGCAGTGCGACAGCGACGTGATGCCCCGGTGGTCGGTGAAGAAAAGTTCGTCGATCCGGCGGTTTCCTACCCCCGTAAAGATACCTTCATGATCCGCTGCTCCGCCGGACAGGCCGCCGGACAGCCCGCCGCGGGCCGTGCCTGCGGAGGGCGCCCCCCCGGAGCTCTCCGATCCCGAACGGCTCTTCGCGGTACTCCAGCCCGGCGGCCTGCACGGCCCGCGGCATCGGCCGTCAGCCACGCGGCATCGGCATCGGTTTCGTCTCCGGCTTCGGCATCGTCGTACACGATCGAGAGGGTCCAGTCGCCCTTTGCGGAGAATGCGGCCGTTGCAGTCCGCTTCTCGAAGGCCCCGAGCGTGTAGTCGGTCTGCTCAACGGTCAGATTTTGAGGGGGGGGGAATTGCATCGACCAGATCCACCTTGACGCACCCGGCGGCGGTCAGCGCGAAGAGGGCGGTCAGCAGGTAAAAACGTTTCATGATGGTTGTTTTTTGGAGTTTGTAAATCCGGTTTTTCCAAAGATACGGATTTTTCCCGAACGTACCAAACCGATCCGCCCGAAGGGTATAAAAAACAGGGTATTCCGAAGAAAAATCGCTCCGCGTTGCCGCTGTTCCCTGTTCCCTGTTCCTTCTCTTTACCCTTTCCGGCCCCTCCCCGGTTCAATTCAGCATGTACCCCTCGTCGGTCTTGCGGATCGTGCCCTGCTCGACCAGCTGGGCGATCATGCGCGACAGCGACGGGCGCGCCACGCCGAGGATGAAGGCCGTCTCCTGCAAGTTCCGCACGGCGTGGTGGTCTTTCAGATAGCTTACGAGCCGCGACGAGAGGCTTTGCAGGGCGAACTCGTTGATCCGTCGGCTCAAAAAGAGACTGTGGTCGGAGAGGATCGTCAGAAAATTCCGCAGTACGCTGTTGTCCTGCTCGATGATTTGCAGGATGCTTTCGCGCCCCACGACCCAGAGCCGGCAGTCGCTGTTGGCGACGATCGACACCGGGTAGCGGTTCTCCGTCCCGAAGATGAACGCCGAGGCGAGCGTGTCGGGCGCCGAGAGGGTGTCGAGCGTCAGTTCACGCCCCTCGGAGCTGGTCATCTGGGCGTAGACGCTTCCCTCGCACAGCAGGAACAGCGAGCGGCAGACGCTGTTCTGCAAGGCGATGAAATCCCCCTTCCGGTACGAGGCGTAACGCCCCGGGGATTTTTGCAGAACGGCTTCCACAAGGTTACGGTCGCCGCCTTTGAAGAGGGGCATGTTGTAAATTTCACATTCCATACGGGCTTGAATTGTCGGTCGGAGTTTCGCCGTAACCTATGTTACGGAAAAGCTCTTTGCGAGGCTCTACTTTTGCAGCCGGTTTCGGACGATCCTTTGTCTGCACTGTGCGGGAGGGTGCCGGTCCGGATGTTTTGAATGTACAAATATAACAATAAAAGCGCCAAATGAAGAGAATTCTTTTCGCAGTTTTGGGATGCGGCCTGTTGCTGGCCTCCTGCGAGCGGGACGGGTGGGACTCCGCGCCGTCGGTGGCGGAGGAGACCCCGGCGGCCTTCCGGCTGAACTATACTGCTTATGACGGGGACGACACCCGTTCGGCCGCTCTCCGGACGGCCGATTACGACCGGGTCGAATTCCGCGTGATCGACGCTTCGGGGGCTGCGGTGACCAATCTGAAAGGTCTCTACGATCCGGCGGCCTCGGAGCTGCGGATCGAGGGGCTCCGCGACGGGGAATACCGGCTGCTGGTCCTGGGAATCCGGGGCGACGAGCGGGAGGACCGGGCGACGATCCGCCCGATCGGCCATATCGACGAGACGTGGTTGAGTTTCCCGGAAGACCTCGGGAAGCCGCTTGACGCCGAGTATTTCTATTCGCAGACTCCCTTCACGGTCCGCGTGGAGACGGGCTCCTCGGGGATTCCCTCGACCGTGATCACGGGTACCGAGACCGTGCAGCAGCGGATCGTCGGACGTGCCGACTTCACGTTCTCCTATGAGAACCCCTATGTCCGCACGGCCGAACTTTCGAAACGAGGCACGCTCTTCGGGGGACGTTTCCGCACGGGGCTGACCGGCTCGGGGTCGTTCGTCGGGGAGAGCGACGAGCTGTCGTTGGAGGTCGATCTGGACGCGAAGTCGAGCTACCGCTTCCTGCCGCTCCTGGAAACCGCACCGCTGCGCGGTGAGATCGAGATCGAGACGCGCACCTACCGGGGTGGCACGGTCCGCCGGCTCTTCGGGTTCGAACTCGACCGGATCGAGGCCAACCGCATCGGGCGGGTGAATACGCCGGTCGTGCATCCGGACAATGCGTCGGGGACGATGTTCATCACGCAGCGGGCCTACGACGAGGGCAGCCACGCGCTGATTCTCCAGGACGGTGAATCGAAGGACGTCTATACGGACGCTTCGCAGCGACGTTTCAATACGGCGCAGCCGCTCCAACTCTCGGTGACCGACGCCGGGGAGCTGCACGCCCGCTTCTATTCGCCGCGGCCCCTCTCCGGGGTGCTCGTGCGTGCCCGGATCCCGCAGCTCGACAGCGAATACCTCGACCTGGCCTGGTTCGACAGCATTCCGCCGTTTGCGGATTTCCGCGAGATCCTGCCGCAGATGCAGCGTCCGACGCTTTGTCGCTCGGAATCGGGTCGCTGGGTGGAGCTTCCGCAGCTGGACGTGCCGGCTCTGGCGGGCATCGAGTTCAAGATCGAATCGGAGGATCCCTACTGGGCGAAATTGCAGGGAATCCTGCACGGCTGGACCATTGCATTCGGACTCTACGGCGGGGATCCCGATCTTCCGAACGGCGGTCCGGTGGGCAACTGGATGGGCATACGCCCGGTGCATTGCCGCGAGGTCGTGGCCTTTTTCCTGAACTTCACCTACATGATCGACATGCCCCAGCATGAGGTGATTCTCCGCGAGAACCAGGACCGGCTCTACGGCAACGGCGGCGTCGAGGACAAGGTGACTCCCGAGACGGTGCTTGCGCAGATGCGTCAGCCGCGGAGTCTGATCGTGGGTCTGGTCTATCCGGGTCACGGCGTCATCGGACTGGGCGGAGGCTATGTCTTCGGAGCCTACCAGACGGCATGGCTCAACCACTATACCAACACCTATTCGTGTGAAATCATGTTCCACGAGCTGGGGCACGTGATGGGTTACAGCCACGACAGTTCGTTCACCTACGGACCGTGGGCGCAGGAGCTGATGAACAACTTCTACGTCAACAACCTGTGGCAGATGCCGATCGACTCGCGCACCTATCTGAACAGTTCCGCAAATCCTACACTCTATCCATAAGAAATCATGAAAAGAGGACAGATATTTTTCCATTGGGCAGCAGTGCTGCCGATGCTGCTGTCGGCCGCGGGATGCGCGGACGACGGGATGCCGGATGCCGAGCCGGTTGCGACGCCGCTGGCCGTGCGCCTGCATGCGGTGTCGCCCGAAGGCTCCGAGGACTCCGACGCCGAGTCGTCGATCCGCTCGGTCACGGGGTACCGCTTCGAGGGCGGAGTTCTCCGGGAGGTGATTCCGGGGATTCCGTCGGGTCACGAAGACCTTTATACCTTTCCGTCGGCGGCGCCGCGCGGCGAACTCCGGCTGGCGGTGAATGCTGCGGGCGTGGGCTCCTTCGGGACGCTGGTCCCGGAGGCGACTTCGCTCGAAACCTTCCTGCGGCTCGACGCGACGCCCGACGAACTGACGCACGACGGGTTCGTGATGACGGGCACCCTCCTGTTGGACGGGGCGGGACTCTCGACCGCTCCCCGGAGCGTGAATCTGCGCCGGAGCGTGGCGCGTATCGACCTGCTTTCGCGCGATGCGGAGGTCGAGGTCCACTCCGTGACGATCCGGCGGATTGCCGACCGGGGCTATGTGGCGGAGAACGGCGCGCCGGCGACGCCGTCGTCGGCCTCGCGGACGGATTTCCGGCGCGACTACGGCGATGCTCCGCTGGTAATGTCGCGCGAGACGCTGCTCTGCCTCTGCGAACAGCCCAACGACGGCATGGAGGTCGAAGTCGTGACCCGTTTCGACGGAGGATGGCATCGCTTGAAGAACACCCTTCCTGCGCAGCTGCTCCGCAATACGGTCTATACGCTGGAAGTCCGGGGCCGGAGTGCCGATGCCGGGGTGACGGTGACGGCCGGAAGCTGGGAGGAGGGTTCCACGGCGGAGTCTGCGCCGATTCTGCGGGGTGTGGTCGATGCCGGGGCTTCGGAACTGCCCGATGGCGTGCGTCTCAACGCCGCCTGCGATACGGTCTACATCCCCCATGTGGCCGGTGCGCTGCGTCTGGTGCTGCGGGCCGAGGCAGGTTCGGAGGTGATCGTCGACGGTGAGGTCCGCGGGGTCTGCGTGACGCCCGAGCGCGTGACGCGGGGACTGGAAACGGTGGCCGCCGTTTCGGTCACCACGCCGCTGCGGATGCCGGGAACGAAGGACGAATACATCGGACTGACGCTGGCCCGCGACGGCGTGATGTCGGGGCGTGTGACGCTGGTCTTTGCGGCCAATCCGGTGCGGATCGAAGGGCTGCTGCAACTGGATGAGACGGGAGCGTGCGATTTCGGACGTTACATCGAGGGCGAACTGGCCCGCATCTCGGCTCCCGAAGGGGTCGAACTCCGGCTGGAATTCGCCTCCGGCGAGCCGCGGTGGATGGCGCTGGTGCCGGACGGGGATGCCTTCCGCCTGCTGGGCGGCTGGAAACCCAACGACCCGCAGGCCGACGGCCGCGTGCAGGAGGGTTTTCTGGTGATTGCGGATGCCGGCGGGAGTGCCGTCGAGCGTTATGCGGTCCGCCGCCGCAACTGGGGGCTCCCGGTCGTGAACATCGGCGGCACGTGGTGGTGCAAATATAACCTGCGGGGCGATGTCTCGCGCTACGAGGATCAGGTGCTGATTGCGGATGATCCGGCCGGGGATGCCGATCTGGCGGACTATCTGATCGCTGCCGACGATGCGGATCTGCTGGCTCTTCTGGGCGACCAGTATCAGGCCGGAAACCCGCAGGGTCTTCCGCTGCGGCACGACGGTTCGGCCTTCTATCACGAAGGAATGGCCTCTTCGGGCCAGAATTTCGGGGTGCTCGATCCGACGGCGATGGCGCCTTGCGGCTATCAGGTTCCCGACTACGACGACTATGCCTTCTTCACGCGGAGCGAGAACTACAACCTCGGCGGCGTCGGGGAGCGGACCTTCCGCAATGCGGCGGGCGAGGAGCTGACGATCCGCATCCAGGAGCGGGAGACCGAGTTCTTCGGCCATGCCTACGGTACGATCGCGGTCTATGAATTCCGCTCCGGGAATTCGGTCTGGGTGCTGGCCGGACTCGGCCACCAGTGGACTCCCGCGGCGGGAAACATTGCCCGGATGTCGCTGTTGCTGGCCACGTATGGCAACGCTTCGAAGACCTGGATGATGGAGGGCTATGCCAATGCGGACCGTCCGGGCCAGAACTGGTTCAAGTTCGTGGCGAACAATTCGACGAAGACACGCGTGCTGCGCTGTGTGAAGACGCCGGTCGAATATATTTATGGGGAGTGACGCCGCCGGATGCGGCGAACTCCTGACAGGAGAAACAATCAAACGAGGAAAATCATGAAAACGAACAACAAAAAGATGAATGTGAAGATGTTTGCCTGGGCACTGGTCCTGGGGTTGGGAGCCTGCTCGGATGCGGTTGATACGCTTCCTGTTCCGGGCCCGGCGCCGCTGGTGAAGACCCGTCTGGCGGCGTTCGAGGGAACGGGCCAGGCGCTCGAAGGCGAGAACGAGGTGAAGGACCTTCGGGCCTGCCTCTTCGAGTCGGGCGTGCTGACGAAGGTCTACGATGCGCCGATGCCGGTCGACGGCGGCTACGGGATTCAGCTCGACAGCCATGCCGGCACGCTTTACGTGGTGGCGAATACCGGGGGGCTGTTGGATCTGGACGCCTTGAAGGAGCGGTCGATCAGCGAGAGCGAGTGGCTGCGGCTCACCGTGGCGATGCAGGATGCCTCGCCGGTGCGTTTCTTCTCGGGGAGTCTGACGCTCGACGGAATGGAGAGTTCGCAGACGGAACTCCCGGTGACGCTCAAACGCGGCCTGGTGCGCTTCGACTTGCAGATCCGCACGGCGGGAGTGGCCTCGGTCCGGAGTCTGACGCTGAAAAACGCCGCACAGTCGGCCTATCTGTTCCCGGTTCCGGGCGACCTCTCGCCGGCGGACGTGCAGCGCCGGGATGCCGTAGCGACGATTTCGGAGCCGCTGACGAAGGATACTCCGGCGGTACTGTACCTCTACGAGCAGGAGAACGACGGTCTGGAAGCGGTCATCGAGGCCGAGATCGACGGCGTGTCGAAGACGCTGACCAAACGTCTCGAAACGGATCTGGAACGGAACAGGATCTATACACTGACCGTGCGCAAGGATGTCATCGACGTGCATCTGGACGTCTCGTTCGATGAGTGGGAAGAGGGCGGCGATACGGAGCTGACGCCGCTGCGCCGATAGAATCCGATGGAATCCGCCGGGATTCCCGGCCTTCGTAAAATCTGTAATGACATGAAAATGCTGAATCACAAGATATTGTTGCGGGCGTTCGGCCTGCTGGCGCTCTCCTGGCAGCTCGCTTCGTGTACGGAGCCCCTCGAATCCGTTCCGGGGGACTCCGCCGCGGAGCGGGTGGTCCGGGTCACCGCGTCCTCCTTTCCGACGGCGGGAAGTACGGGAGCCGTCGCCGGGGAGGAGCGCATCGAGCAGATCCACGCATACCTCTTCGAGGAGGGTCTGCTGACGCGCATCGACGAGAACCTTCCGCTGTCGGGCAACGGGTGCGACCTGCGTCTCGACCGGCTTTCGGGTACGCTCTATGTCGTGGCGAACGCGCATCCGGAACTCATTTCGGGTCCTTTGTCCGAGGGCCTCTCCGAGCGGGAGTGGCTGGCAGCGACGATCGGAAAGGCGGACGCTGCAACGGCCGATTTCTCGACCGGACGGCTCGATCTGGGTGCCGTTCCGGCCGGTTCGGCCGTGGTGCCGCTGACGCTGACCCGCGGCACGGCGCGTTTCGACCTGCGGCTGCGGGTTGCCGGGAGTGTCTCGGTCGAGGCGTTCACGCTGCTGGGCGCCGCCCGCACGGGTTACCTGCTGCCGCAGGAGCGCATTGCGACTCCGCCCTCGGCCGTGCGGACGGAGGTGGCGGCGGCCGTTGCGCTGCCGCTGACGGAGGATACGCCCGGCGTGGCCTATCTCTACGAGCAGGAGAATGCCGACCTGCGGGTGCGGGTCGAGGCCGAGATCGACGGCAAGCCCTGTACGTTGGAGGGGGCGCTGCCCCGGACCGTGGGCCGGAACCGGATCTATACGGTGACGCTGCGCAAGGATCTCTTCGACACCGACGTGCAGTTGAGCGTCGAGGCGTGGGGCGACGGCGGGAGCACGGACCTCGACCCCGATCTGGAAGGTGTGCTGACGGTGGATGAACTGCGGTCGACGATCCCTTCCGACGTGCAGGTCGCAGACGGGGGCCGGACGCTCCGCCTGCCCTATACGGAGACGGAGATTCTGCTGGCTGTCGCGAGTGCGGGCCAGTTGGAGGTGGTTCCCCGGGCGGAGTTCCCGCTGACGGTCGAGGAGGTCTCGACGGGCGGCAGCCCGGACGACATGAATCTCTTCCGGATCCGCAAGGCGCGCTATGCCCCCGGCCGCCCTTCGGAGGAGATCGAGGTCCGTTTCCGCCGCAAGGGGCTGGAACAGTTCTATCCCGAGGACCGGATCCTGTTGCAGCTGGCAGCCAATCCGACGCGGGTCGAGGGTCTTCTGGATTTCGACAATGCGGCATACGAGACCGATTTCGGCCGCTATGTCGACAACGAACTGGGCGTCTTCACGCTGCCCGAAGGCAAGGAACTGCTGGCGGAGTTCGGAGAAGGAGAGGATCCGTGGGTGAAGGTTTCGCCCGTTCCGGAGGCTCCGAACACCTTCCGGGTGCTGGGCGGCTGGCGCCCGAACGATCCGACGGCCGACGGCCGTCGTCAGGCGGCCCGTCTGGTGATCCGCAGCCGTGCGGACGGTTCGGAGCGTGAGGAGTATACGGTCGTGCGCCGGAACTGGGGCCTGCCGGTGACGTGGTTCCATGGCGTGTGGTGGTGCAAGTACAATGCGCGGGGCAATTCCCGCAGTTTCGAGGATCAGATCCTTTCGTCGGCCGATCCGGCGGCGCAGGCCGGGAAGAGCCTCTACAACTACCTGGCAAGCTGTACTCCGGAGGAGTTTTACGACCTTTGGGGATGGGCCTATCAGGGCGGCAGCGGTCAGGGCATGCGGGTCGTGGACCAGGACGGCGTTGCGGTGATGGAGGGCTTCTCGACGGACTCCTCCGTGCATATCAACAAACTTCCGGCGGATGCGCTCTCGCCGGACGGCTACGAGCTCCCGACGATGGAGGAGTTCAACCGCGTTTTCGATGCCACGGACTACATCTGGATGATGTGGGGCGGCACGCACACGCTCCGGGAGCCCTGGGAGGGCCATTCGCGGGTGAGCCGGAACCAGCAGCGGCGCAACGATGTGGTTGTCGGGACGCTGTTGTTGAGCGATCTGATCAGCGTGCGCATGTGGAGCACGGATTTCCCGTCCGACGAGGGGATCACGTGGTACGGTCCGGGGGCGCAGTGGAATGCGGACGGCATCATGCACTCGGGGCACTACAACAACATACTCTTCGGCGTCCACTCGCCGGAGGGCTCGGGCTGGTACATCGGCGGCGGCATGGGCAACCTCTACATGACGAAGAACGGCGCCGGCACGAAGGATACGCGGATCCTGCGCTTCAAGAAGTCGGACGTCGAGTACATCTACGGGATCTCCGACGCCCGATAGGCACGGCGTCGTCACGGCGACGGACCGATACCCCTGTCACGTTTCGTGGCAGGGGTGTCCGCGTTGGGGAAGTCTGACCGATTTGCGCGTGAAATTTGTCAAAACAGGATAAATTGTCTTTCGGAACTGCGGTTTGTTCATAATCTTTTATATATTTGTGTCCGGAAAGGAAAAACAATAATCAAAACACAATAACGCTATGGAAAACAAACTGCAAGAGTTGACGCAGAAACTCTACGACGAAGGTTTGGAGAAGGGCCGTGCCGAGGCCGGGAAACTGATCTCCGACGCCAGGGCCGAAGCGCAGAAAATCCTCGCCGAGGCGCAGGCGCAGGCCGACGGCATCGTCCGTGCGGCGCAGACGAAGGCCGAGGACGTGGAGAAGAACACGTTGACGGAGATCGCCCTTGCGGGTCGTCAGGCCGTTTCGAAGATCAAGTCGGAGATCGCCGGGGCGATCGTCGCCAAGTCGACGGGCGAGAGCGTGAAGAGCGCCTCGCTGGATCCGGAATTCATCCGCGAGATGCTCGTGTCGGTGGCGAAGAACTGGAACGGCGCCGAGTCGGGGAAGGTCACCTTGCAGGCGCTGCTTCCCGAGGATGCGCGTGCGAAACTCGACGCGGCGTTCGCGAAGAGCGCCCGGGCGCTGCTCGACGCCGGCATCGAGGTGGGGTGGTCGAAATCCGTGAAGACGGGCTTCAAGGTGGGCGCCAAGGAGGGCGGCTACTACATCTCGTTCACCGATGCGGATCTCGAAGCGCTGCTGGGCGAATACCTCCGGGAGAAGGTTTACCAACTGTTGTTCAAGGCATAGGAAGATGTTCGCGAACCAATATTACAGTCTGGTCGCCTCGCTGAAAGAGTACACGCTCGACTCCGATACGAAGGGCTTCGACGCCCGGGAGATCGTCGGCGAGATCCTCGACGGCGTGAAGCGGAACGATGCCCGGGAGGTTCGTCTGCTCTACGGCTACTACGACTGCGAGAACCTGGCGGCCCTGCGGAGCGGACGTTCGTCGCACAACCCGCTGGGCAACCTCACGCGCGAGGAGCTGGAGGAGGAGTTGAAGGCTCCGCGCCGGCTTCCGGAGGCGCTGGCGCAGGTCGTGCGGGCCTACGCCGACCCGGAGGGCGAGGATGCCGAGGCGGTGGATACGTCGCGGCGTTTCGAACGGGCGCTTTTCGGCGCCTACTATGCGTCGTGCGCGCGTTCGCGGAGCCGCTTCCTGCGGGAATGGTCGTCGTTCGACCGGACGCTGCGCAACGTGACGGCCGCGGTGTCGGCCCGTGCGACGGGACGTCCGATCGAGGAGTCGGTCGTGGGCGGCGGCGACGTCGTGGAGCAGTTGCAGCGCAGTTCGGCCGCCGATTTCGGGCTGCGGGGCGAACTTCCGTACATCGACGCGGTGATCGCGGCGGTGAACGACGAGGCGAACCTCGTGGAGAAGGAGCGCAAGCTGGACCTGATCCGCTGGACGGAGGCCGCGGAGCTGGCGACGTTCAACTATTTCGACCTCGACGCGATTCTCTCCTACCTGGTGCGCGTGAATATCGTGGCCCGCTGGACGCGCCTCGACGCGGCGCGCGGCCGGGAGATGTTCGCCCGCCTGATGGCGGAACTGGACGGCCGGGAACTGATTGCAAATAAACAATAAAAAGATACGATGAAAACGACAGGACGTGTAAACGGTATCATCTCCAACATCGTGATCGTCAAGGCCGACGGACCTGTGGGCCAGAACGAGATCTGCTACGTATGGGCGGGAGATACGAAAATGATGGCGGAGGTCATCAAGGTCATGGGCGATTCGGCCTATGTGCAGGTTTTTGACAGCACGCGCGGCTTGAAGATCGGCGACCGGGTCGAGTTCGAGGGACACATGCTCGAAGTGACGCTGGCGCCGGGACTGCTGTCGCGCAACTACGACGGTTTGCAGAACGACCTCGAAAAGATGGAGGGTCTGTTCATTGCGCGCGGTTCGATCACCGACCCGGTGGATTTCGACGCCGAGTGGGATTTCACGCCGCTGGCCCAGGCGGGCGACAAGGTTTCGGCCGCGTCGTGGCTGGGCGAGGTCAAGGAGCAGTGGGTCATGCACAAGATCATGGTTCCGTTCGCGATGACGGAGAGCTATACGGTCAAGAGCGTGGCGAAGGCCGGAAAATACAAGGTCACGGACACGATCGCCGTGGTGACCGACGCCGAGGGCGCGGAGCACGCGATCACGATGGTGCAGAAGTGGCCCGTCAAGCAGGCCGTGCGCTGCTATACGGAGAAGCCGCGTCCGTCGCGCGTGATGGAGACGGGCGTGCGTGCGATCGACACCTTCAACCCGATGGCCGAAGGCGGTACGGGCTTCATCCCGGGGCCGTTCGGCGCCGGCAAGACGGTGTTGCAGCACGCCATTTCGAAACAGGCCGATGCCGACGTGATCATCATGGTGGCGTGCGGCGAGCGTGCCAACGAGGTGGTGGAGATCTTCAAGGAGTTCCCCGAACTGGTCGACCCGCGCACGGGCCACAAGCTCATGGAGCGCACGATCATCATCTGCAACACGTCGAACATGCCGGTTGCGGCTCGTGAGGCTTCGGTCTACACGGGCATGACGATCGGCGAGTACTACCGTTCGATGGGTCTGAAAGTGCTGGTCATGGCCGACTCGACGTCGCGTTGGGCGCAGGCGCTGCGCGAGATGTCGAACCGTCTGGAAGAGCTTCCGGGACAGGACGCCTTCCCGATGGACCTTTCGGCGATCATCTCGAACTTCTATTCGCGGGCCGGTCTGGTGAAGCTCTCGAACGGCCGGACGGGTTCGGTGACGTTCCTCGGTACGGTGTCGCCGGCGGGCGGTAACCTGAAAGAGCCGGTCACGGAGTCGACGAAGAAGGCTGCGCGCTGCTTCTACGCCCTGTCGCAGGGCCGCGCCGACTCGAAGCGCTACCCGGCCATCGACCCGCTGGACTCCTACTCGAAGTACCTCGAATACCCCGAGATCCGCGAATACCTCGACGAACACATCGAGAAGGACTGGGTGGACCTCGTGTATGCGGGCAAGACGATCGTGCAGCGGGGCAAGGAGGCCAACGACCAGATCAACATTCTGGGTGACGACGGCGTGCCGGTGGAGTACCACGAGCGGTTCTGGAAGTCGGAGCTGATCGACTTCGTGATCCTGCAACAGGATGCCTTCGACGACATCGACGCCAACTGCCCGATCGAGCGTCAGAAGATGATGTACGAGATGGTGCTGGGGATCTGCCGCAAGACCTTCTCGTTTGCGGATTTCGAGGAGTGCTCGCAGTTCTTCAAGGGGTTGATCAACCTCTTCCGCCAGATGAACTACTCGGAGTGGAAGTCGGAGAAGTTCGAGTCGTACAAGCGTCAGATCGAGGAGTACGTGAGTGAAAAAAACAAATAAGCCATGACAACACGCGCATTTCAGAAGATATATACCCGGATTGACAACATCACCAAGGCGACGGTTACGTTGCGGGCGCAGGGCGTCGGGAACGACGAGCTGGCCACGGTGGGCGGGAAACTGGCCCAGGTGGTGAAGATTATGGGCGAGAACGTGACGCTTCAGGTTTTCGCCGGCACCGAAGGACTTTCGACCGACTCGGAGGTCGTCTTCCACGGCGAGCCGCCGAAGCTGCGGGTTTCGGACGCCCTGGCAGGCCGATTCTTCAATGCCTACGGCGAGCCGTTGGAGGGTGGTGAGATCGTCGAGGGCGAGGCCCGCGAGATCGGCGGCCCGACGGTGAACCCCTTCAAGCGTATCCAGCCCTCGGAGCTGATCGCCACGGGTATCGCGGGCATCGACCTGAACAACACGATCGTGACCGGCCAGAAGATTCCGTTCTTCGCCGACCCGGACCAGCCCTACAACGCGGTGATGGCCAACGTGGCGCTGCGCGCCAAGGCCGACAAGATCATCCTCGGCGGCATGGGACTGACGAACGACGACTTCCTCTAC